>CEVX01009284.1_pt1 | contig 10389 bp, 22 predicted proteins | sample 356561 | NCBI WGS metagenome assembly CEVX01 (sample SAMEA2623886, study PRJEB7988) | marine metagenome | biome: marine biome (ENVO:00000447); feature: surface water layer (ENVO:00002042); material: "saline water (ENVO:00002010), including plankton (ENVO:xxxxxxxx)" | depth 5 m | reverse complement strand
TTCCCTTCAAGTGTGTTAAGATATCTGATATCTTTCTCGAAAGAGTAAAGAAGAGATTGGTTGTATTTCTTCCACTCTGTATAGTTTTGTTTTGCTTCTTCACCAAATAAATCTCCTACCCAAAAATCCTTGTACATGAAGTTTGCAATATAGAAATCCTTAAGTTGTCCATTGTGTTGTTTCCTAAGTTTTGCAAACTGGAACTTATCATTCCTTTTGAGATAACTCTCAAACGATGCAGAGACTTTACCATTGTACTTGTTGAAATCATAATCTGAATTATAATGTAGTTTAATTCCTAAGTATAATTTATATGACTCATATCCAAATCTTGCATCCACCAACTAATTCCTATGAGTTCTTTTGTAATGTTCAAGTGCAGCTTCTTCTCTCCACTTATCAATCTTGATTCGTCTTTTCCAATCATTGATTCTTTTCTGTCTTTTTGCAGATGGTTTTTCATAGTATTGTCTTTTACGAACCTCTGCAACAATTCCATCCCTTTCTGCTTTCTTTTTGAATCGTCTAAACAATACATCAAAAGGTGGTGGCCCAAAAGGTTTCTTTGGTTTTCTATCCCATTCTTTTTGTCTTTGTGGTGTACGATTAAATTTTTTCATATTGGTAATTTGCCTTTTCCTTTCTTAGCATTTGGTTTTAATAAGTTGTAAGATAATGCATCACTCTCAATCTTTTCTTTTAAAGGTGGAGTAATTAAGTTTTTAACTGATTCTGGGTCAAGGTGTTGTTGTTCACAATAGTATACAATTGCATCAATATAGTTTAATCTTTTAGTTAAAACAATATTCTCTATTGCTTCTGCAAACCTTTTTTTGGTTAGAATCATATAATCACTTTTATTTTCATTACTATACTAGTATACTACAGAATGGGTATCTGTCAAGTTATTTTGTTTGATAAAAGAGACTTTTCTTTTTCACTAAAATCAATAACTAAATCTTTATCATATGATTTTGCATACACATGAAATTCATAATCTTCAAGACCAAGAACTCTATCTTTTTGTAACCCATAATATTCAAAATTTGTAGCTGCATATATTGTCCCTTGATGCATTCTGTCATCTGCAACTGATACTACACATTTTGCATCAATCATTTTTAAGGTTCTAGATAAGAACCAAGATGTTATGTTATGTTCGTCTAATGATGCAACAGCAAGTCTAGCTATCTCCCAGAACCCTTTACAATCTTCTGTGTAACATCCAAAATGTCTTTCATGAAAAATAGGATTATCTATTGAACCAAAATCATATGAACAATATTGAACAGCACCAACTAACTTATTTTTGTAGAAAAGACCATAACATTTATGTCCAGTCCATGGCAATGTTTTTCCATGTACTCCTTCGAGATAATGTTCTTGTTGAATTAGGGACTCAGCATCCTCAAGTGAGATTTCACTTACTTCATAATCTTCTTTCATCTAATCTTTAACTTGGTGGGTTGTTGTGTTTTCTGTAAGAGGTTTTTTCTTCCCAGTTCTCGATTGCTTTTTTGATTCCTTCTTCTGCAAGGACTGAACAGTGGAGTTTAATTGGAGGCAATTCAAGAGCATCTGCAATCTCTTTATCTTTAATGAGTTTTGCTTGTTCAATAGTTTTACCTTTGAGCATTTCCACAAACATCGTAGATGACGCAATTGCACTTCCACATCCATAGGTTTTGAATTTGACATCTTCTATAGTGTCTCCATTCATTTTTAAATCAAGTTTCATGACATCACCACAAGCAGGAGCTCCAACCATTCCTGTTGCAACATTAGGGTCTTTAGGGTCAAACCTTCCGACAGAATGTTTTTCTGGATTCATTAACACATCGTTAAATCTATCTACTACCTTTTGTGAATATGCCATTTGTTTTTCTCTTTTGTTCTAACCGAGTTATTAAGTCTTATAAATATAGGTGATAATTATTCATAACCTGTTATATTTTATCGAATTTACTAACCTACTATTATTTATAAGGAGTCCGAACCTAAAATGAGTCGTGCTATTAACTACATCTATGAACATCGATGCGAAATCTGTAAAACTATAAGGGAATTTACTGAATTTTCCTTTTATATGTTAGCACCAATTGCTTTACCATTTGCAATAATGTGGATGGCAATGAATAACTACTAGAGACCATACTCAGTTCTATACTGACCACGAAGTTCATGTAACTTCTCAACATACTTTTCACTTGGTTTTTCAATAAACAACTGACTAGAACCATCACTCACTGCAATCATTGTGATTAGTGAATGGACTTCTTTACCTGTTAGTTCTTCAAACATTTTTGCATATGCAGTTTCCTGTATAAAATAATTCTGTATCCATTTTCTTTCTTTTGGTTTTCTACTGGTCTTGAAATCTATGATTGAAATCTTGTCATCAAAGTACTCTGCAATACAATCCACTCTACCAGCAAGTTGTAGTTTATGAGAATAAAGTGGTGCTTCAAGTGCATGAACAGTTCCTATTTGGTTTAGTTCTTTTTCTAGTGAGATGAATGCTTGTTGTGTTGTTGGCATTGCACCTTTAAACTTTTCTTCAAAGTTATCATTCTTAATGTAATCTTCGAATAGTTGATGTGCAGATGTTCCATGTCTTGCAGCTTGAGTTGATATCTTATTAGCAGTTTCTGCACCAACTCTCTTTCTCCATTTCTTAATACCATCCCTACTCAAAAGTCCAGTAACCGATGTCACTGATGGATACTTCTCACCTGTTGGTGTTACATAGTATCTTTTACCATCTACATTTTCTGTAGGTAAGGATTCAAATCCATAATCTAAAATATTAAATGTTTTCATCACACATCTTATCTAATTCATCAAAATCATGTTTACCATGAATAGTAACACTGTAATGATTATGATGATTCCATTCTACTTCAAAGGGTACATCATATCCCTTTCCAGATAATATTGCAACTCTATCGTTGAACTCTCTGTACTCGTCTTCTGTTAATGTTCTAGTTATTCGTTTTGACATATTACCCCTTGTTTAATGGTTTCCCTTGTTTCTTTTGTGCAGTTTGCATCTTGACATGTTTCTCAATAATTGAATCAGTCTTGACTTCTGATGCACTTCTTCTTTTAGTTGCTTTTGCAAGTTCACTTCTTGGATGTGCATCTGCAACCTTAGATAACATTTCATTGAAACCACCACTGTTACCTAGTCCACTTCTATTACCAATACCAGAGACAATTCCTGGCGTACCTGTAATAACTTGTTTCAGATGTGGATTACCTTTCTTGTATTCTTGTAAATCATTCCACGACATTAACACATCGTGTTGTTCACCTGTCTCTTTGTCTTCTAAAGTATATGTTGGCATTATAGTATCTTCTCAAGTATAAAAACTAATGGAATGAATATGTATAATCCTATTAATAGTTTTTCTACTCTATCAAATTGTTCATCTGTTGGCATTATCTATCCATCCAATCTGTTATCTTGTTATAAATGAATACTGCAAGAATCCACCAAATCCCAATATTAAATCCTATTAAGAATAGATATTGTGGTATTTGGAATATGTTAATAAATGTATCCATTATGCTTCCATGAATTTTGGAGTGACTTGGTTAGTCCATTTTGCAAAACTTTTCTTGTATTTTATGTAGTAGTCTTGATATGCATCAACGACATTTTCTTGTTTAACATCATCTGGCATTGCAAGATAAGGGTCAACAAAAGGTTCTACTGGTATTTGCATTGGTGGATTTTTAAGCATTCCACGAAGTTTAAAATCTGTTAAATGAACTCTTTCATATCTATGTGTATATTCATAACATAGTTGTTCCCACATTTTGTATAACCAATTGTAATGGTTTTGTGAATCTCTTACCCACTTACCACTTGGATGATTTACATGTGATGCTTTGTATAATAGTCTTTCATGATTCTTGAGAGGATGTTTCCATCGTTGTATCCTTCTACCATTTGCAGTTCTATCTGTATATGGGTCACCATCTAAAACACGATGTGCAGTTGACATCAACTGAGCATACTCAATAATCATTTTACATACATGTTTATCACAATGCATTCTTGCACATGTCTGTGGGTCTTTATCTAAATAAAATATATTCACTTATCACCTTCCTGTTCTTTTCTAATCTTTTTTAACCATTGAGCTCCATCCCTTTCTGCATCTAGGAATACTGCATTAGTAAAGAACATTGGAATCAATACTCCAACATGAACTATAATACTAGTAACAACATTATATCCTAACCAACCCAAATAATAGGTTGCAACAAATCCAAAATATACTGACCACATAGTAAACAATACTAAGGTGAAATACATTTGCAGACTTGGGTCTGCTATAAATCTCAGTGGGTTATATCTATTGTCCATAACTACTTTCCAGCAATCATAGACCCATGTTAATAATTTCATCATACTTCTATTATACCTTGTTAAACATATATGTCAACCCCATTCTACCTTCTTGTGCATATGAACTGACAAATCCTGCTTTGTGGTCTATTTGACCATCAAAGATTACTACATTACCACCTATTGGTAATACACATGTACATTTTGGTTTATCACCATCATAAAACATAGTTTCACCACCTAAATTATAATTCCAATTTGGGTTCATATAACATATTGCAGTATAATCTGCCCAATCACGATGTATCTGAGAATTGTCTCCATGTTGAAATAGATTAATATATGCAATTTCTGGGTCTTTGACATGTCCTGTAAATGCTTCTATCTGAGGTTTGATGATTTCCCATAGTGGTTTCCAACCTTCTTCTATGTTTTCTTTTGGTTTAATACCATGAGGTGCAAACAATAAAGGTTTACCCCATGTTCTAATTTCACTGTCATCATCACTATTTCCTTGCATCTTTCTAACGAATTCATAGTTCTCTATGAAATCTTCATAGAATGGTGCTGGGTCAAATGCTTGTTCAATAATTTCAATCATCTTTATCAAAAAAATATGTTGCAGCGTATCTAGGTGTTCGAGCTTCCCAACTTACTGATGCAACTTTGTGAAATATATCTCCACGAAATACAACTGCACTACCACCTTTTGGTGCTGTAGTAGCACGAACAAAATCTACATCGTCATTAAAGAATAGAGTTTCTCCACCCCACTTTCTTAAATCCCAGAACTCTGGTAAATTAAAATAAACAATTGCACTGTAGTCCATGTAGTCTTGATGAGCCCAAGTACTATCTCCATGTTGAAATGCATGAATATAACAATTGTTATATGGTTTTAACTTGACACCTAATGTTTCTTCGAAGTGTGGATGAAACTTATCCCATGCATCATCTACAAGTGAATGTATCTTTGGATGGTGAGAAAAGTATTCTGATTGTATTTCCATATGTTCACCATACTTCTCCATAGTTTCTTTATCATAGTCACCTTCTTTATATGCTCTTTTAGCTGCATTTGAAAAATCTTCTGCACTTCTTGATACATTCATATACCACGAACTCTTTTCATATGTTCCAGTTATGAATGGACTAAATCCACCACTTTCTCTTAATTGTTTTTGAAACTCTGGGTCTCCACTTCTATCCATTACTATTGATGGTGGATTACCACCATATGCTAAGAACCCTTGAATAAATGAACCATGATTGATTACATCAAACATCCAATTCTGAACTATGTTGTCTGGGACAACATCATCTATCAAATAGATTTCATCACCCATTATATCAATATGTTTACTTTTCATTTTTTAATTTTGTTAATTCACTATTAGCTACTAGGGTCATTATTCTTATGTATGCATCATGTAACTGTTTTTCTAAATCATTTACATTCTGTCTAAGAACTTTGTTTTCTTCTTTCAATTCTTTTTCTGTCATTGTCTCTCTTTCTTAACTGTGCTCGAACAATTACTTTTTCTTTTTCACTCAAACATGAGGTGTCTTGAGGCCCCCATAAAGTTCCAATCCTAGTAAGTTTATCAGATGCAGATAACATATGATTCCATACATCATCCTCTGGATTACCTTTCCTATCTTTTTCAAAGATTTTTCTACTGAATCGTAGTGATGTTGTTTTATTGTTTTCTGCATATGCAGAAATTTCACGCCCTAACTCTGCATAGAATAATTCTTGCGGAGTTATATCATAGGGACTTGGTTTTTTACCATGCTGGTTCATTATATATCCTTATCATATTATAAAATATTAAACACATTATACCAAAATATGTACTTATGAATCAAGTGTTTTGTTTGGAAAAAGTGGGATTACATTTCCCATAGATTTCTGCTTTTCTTCCTTATCATTTTCAAATTCTTCTACTTCTTTTTGAAGTTCTGGTGGTGTGGAATACCCTAAGTCTGTTAAGTAATCTTTTAACACATAAGGGTCTAACATATCTGCATTCCATTCTTGTTCTGATATAATATCTTGACCATCTTCTTGAATTAAGTTTTGTCTACTTCTTAAATATGTATCACATATCATAGACAAGTGTGTTGTTGCTTTATATAATGATAACCAATCTGAATTGATTTGAACTGGGTTATCATGGTCATCTGCAAATGCAATTGCCATTTTGGAATACCACCCATCATCATTGTTAATGATAAGAGCAATATCTCCTCTCTGGAGTTTTAGGATATGTTCCTTGTCTGACATTAACCTTGCAACTTGAGTTGTTTATTTGTCGCCACCATTTGTACACCATCTGTTTTCACATCATCTTTTGAAAAATATGGTGGATTATCTACTTCTGCTGGTGTATCATTGTAATGGTCTATTGAATAATCTATTTCACCCTGTTTCCAATCATTATTTTCTATGAATGGATGTCCTGTTGGTAATCCGAATACACCACTATCGATGTCTTGAAGAGTCGTTGCAACCCTTGAACCACCTGTAAAATTGTAACAGTCTTTAAATAGTCTTGGACTTCCTATGACTTTAGCAGTATGAGTAACCCATGTTCCTTGTTTAGATACTCTTCCATAACCATTTGTAACCAACCATTTTTCTGATGATACTACATCTGCATTTGATGAACCTTTTAAAAATTCTGTTTTATATTTCATTCCAGCACCAGATACAACATAGTCATTTGCATGGATGTGTACCATAGGAAAGGTTTCACCTCTTGCACCACATCTTAAAACTATTTCATGTTCGTCTGGTGATACTTGGTCTGATTCTGAATTAACCTCATGAGCCATATATAAAGACTGTCTTCTTGATGTAGTTGCATCTGGGTTGTATTCATTAGTAAATGATTTTTTGTAATCAGATGCATTCTTCCATGAAGTAGTTTTTTCTACTGTATCAAAATCATCTGTGGATGAAACAACTGTACTTCCATTTTTAAATACAAAAGGATGAGAGTAAACATCTAAACCAGAGTTTCCTATCCAACAAACACCATCCCAATCTATATTAACTGAATCAGAGGTGTCTTTACCCTTTGTGACTGGATATACAACCATCAATCCACCATCAACATTTGTCTCACCTGTAACATTTATTCCAGATGGAATATTTGATTCACCATGATGACCTCGTTGATTATCAATCAAATACATGGTATCCATGTGAGTGTTATCTTGTATCTTACCACTTCTAACTACAACATTATCATACAATCCTTTCCAGAATGTTTTAAATTGTGTTGAAGAGCATGGTGAAGGATGACCACTGTTGATTGTATAAGTTACTTTTGATTGAACTTCAAAAGAGTCGTCTGCTACCCAAGATGGAATAGTTTGTGATTGTACATCGTTTGCCATGTTATCCTCTTGTTACTTTTTTAACCCTTTCAATTTGTTGAGTAATAATTGCTTTTCTGTTAGGCCAGTAAATATACTCTTTGTCCTCATTTTCCATGAGTTTATGCAAAAGTGGTAATATGAGTTCTTCTGCATCTGCAAGATTTGATTTCAATTTTGATACTGCAACATCTGTAGAACTACCCATAGATGTTTTTGCTTCATCCAACTCATCCAATGCACTAGATACCAATTTAGTAAGTACATCTACTTTACTATCTAGATTATCTATTTGTTTTGAATTTACTGCACCCTTAGATGACTCTGCAACTTTCTTAAGGTCTTCTGCAATCTTCTCATTAAGAGCTGCAGATTCTCCAGTTTTAGTTGTGAGTTCATCTTGGTCTACAGCTGTGAAACCAAAATCGAAATTACTCATTACTTCTTACCTTTACTTCTTTTAAGTTTTTCTCTTGCATCAACAACTGGTTCAACAGTTTCGTTACTTTCTGTTTTACCACCATCAAGAGTCATTTCTTCTTGAACTGGTTGTTGTGCAGCCTGTTGTCTGAGTTGTGCTTGTGTTTGACTTTCTGCAATTATGATTTCTCTTAATCTTCCGATTGTTGAGAACTCCTCTGCTTTAAAAGTTCCACGACTTGCAGCTGTATCAATAACTGCAACCATTTGTGCCAACTCTTTCAAACCCAAAATTTGAGTTTGCATCAAATCAACTGATTCTACATTTTCCATAATATCTCCATAATATTTTGTCCAACTAATCTAAAGGATTAGATGGAAATCTTTTTACTGTTGTTGGAATAGAACCACTCCATCCATCAACCTGTTTTACTACTGGTTCTTCTGAGTTCCAAGTACAAACAATATCTGTACCTGGCTTGAACCATTTGTTAAAATCATGATTGTAAATCATTTCATGAATGTCTCCACTCATAGGGTCTATAATTTTTAACAATCCCATTACTGGGTCATAATGACGAACTTCTGCAATTCTACTTACACCATTATCAGTATAAGTTATTGCTCTTTCTTCATCAGTTAATCCCAATTTGTTTATTGACTTTTCCATAGTAGTATTTATATCAATACTTACTTTGGAGTGAGGTCAAAACCTGCTAATTCTGCAATTTCTTTTGTCACTGATTTGAATGGCATAGTCTTATCTTTAATTGCAAGTAAGAACTCTGCTTCAGATTTTTCTAGTGACCTTAAAGTGTTTAAGAATATCTCTTCTTGTTTTGATGATTTACTTGTACTATTTGCAAGTCCACCTTTAACCCAATACTGCATTCTTTTAAATACACGAATGAATCTTTCTGGTGCCATATCCATTGCACCTTCTGGGGTGTCTGGGTCTCCAATAACAACATTAGAAGGTAATCCTTCTGGTAAAGTAAACTGAACTCTTTCGTCAAATGCAGCTTTCATTGCATATTTAACATCGTTCCTACCAACATATTCTTTTAGAATATCAACCTTTGCTTGTTTACCTTTAGTTTCTTCTACTAATGCAAGTATTTCTACAACACTTGGATTTCTTGGAAGTTTTCTTGGTGTCCACTTAGGTTTTTCTTCAACAGGCCCTTTCAGAACTGTTTTCTGTGTTTCACCTAGAGATTCAATTACTGGTGAACCATTTGCATCAACACCAATATCTTCTTCTTTGATTCCATTAGAACTTGTGTCTAATGTCTCTAGAGTTTTCTTATTGAGAGAACCTTTAGGTCTCCCTCTTCCTCTTTTTTCTGCCATAATTAAAAGTCTCCGATACTTTCTTCTAAATCCATCAATCTGTTTTTAATAAAGTAGTTAAGTAATCCACCTCTGGATGCAACTTTTACATTATCAAATTCATGAAGGATTTGATTTTTATACTCATTAGGTATATAGGTCAAGTCAATAAGACTCCTATTCCTTTGTAAGTTTCTATCTATCTCATCATCATTTGCAACTAATGGGTCTTTGATAATCTCCCTTTTCTTTTTAGATAGGGGTCTTTGTCTAATACCCTCGACAAAACAATCGTCTTGAGATAGAACATTAGGAATACCATCACCAGTATCACCACTTATAATGTGGTCAACAAGATACTCTTCTGATTGTTCCTGTGTTAGTTTTATGTTCTTCTTAGTTATAGGTGAGTATTGTTTTACTTTACTATATCTTTGAAGTTGTTGAAAGTCTTTATCTCCACTAACAATCATGATGTTTTCAGTATTACCATATTTCTCACATAGAGTTCCTATGATATCATCTGCTTCACATCTTGATATGTTTATATATTTATAAGGGAAATTTTCTTTTAATTCTTGTCTAATGACACTTATGCAATCGAATATGAGACCCCAGTCTTTTGAGTCTGAGTCTCTTCCTTTCTTACGATTTGCTTTGTAGTATGGATATATGTCTTTTCTCCAAACATGCATAGAGTCATCTGCAAGGACTAACTCTCCATAAGTCTTGTTATACTTCTTACGATACATTGCAAGGGACTTCAATGCAATATGTCTTACTAGGGGTTCATCAATGGGTTCACTTCCACCTCTGGTCTGTGCCATGAGAGATGCAATTAGAACCTGTGTTAGGTCAATTAAAATCATTCAGTTCTCAATAATATAGTGTGTTCG
>CEVX01072092.1_pt1 | contig 10397 bp, 6 predicted proteins | sample 356561 | NCBI WGS metagenome assembly CEVX01 (sample SAMEA2623886, study PRJEB7988) | marine metagenome | biome: marine biome (ENVO:00000447); feature: surface water layer (ENVO:00002042); material: "saline water (ENVO:00002010), including plankton (ENVO:xxxxxxxx)" | depth 5 m | reverse complement strand
TGTTCTATTGCTAAAAGATCAATACGCCTTTGAGTTAGTTTGTTTTCCGATAGCTTTTTTAATTCCATTACAGAGTCAACGCAAATAACAACTGGACGATGATGTTTATCTAATCTATCGAGCCATTCAGACACCATATTGCCGCCCAATATTTCATTTGTAATAAAAACAAAAAGTGGTTCATCCAAAATAATTGAACTCAAAGTAAATTGGCTGTCATTACCTTTCTTAACAGAAATTTGCTGCGAACGAACAATTTCTACACCCAATGCTCCAGGAATTCGATCTAACTTTTCAACTCTCACAAATGCTCTCTTCACTCTAAAATCACTTAAAACATCAGTGGCAACTTGATCAGCAAATGTCTCTAAAAGATTTATCCTCTCTATTGACAGCTGTTTATTAATAGCATCAATAATTGTATCGTAAGAGATTATATTATCTACATCATCATGTTTATTAGACTTAACTAAATCAACTTCCAACACAACACTCACTCGTAATCTTTGCTTTTTACCACGTTCTGATTGGAAAGCACCTATTTCAGCTTTAATCACATAATCACGAACCGCAATTCGATCGAGCAATTGATTTTTTCCATTTGCCACCGATCGATCGTATAAATCACCAAAGGCTATAACGTCACTATTTTTCATAAAACTTCTCACCCTCATCAACGCTAAAACCCGGTTACTGTAAAAGTGCCTAAATTAATAGAATATTTATAACAATAAATTTAGTTATCGATATAAAAATGATGTAACCCTATGGTCGCAGTTCTTTTTAAATTTCTTGACCATTTTGGACGTACGAATTTAGCATGATAGTACAAGGCACCGTATGTTATCGAGCGCGGTTCATTCCCCATCATAATATTAGCAACTTTTTTTGAAACACTGTAAGCTGCTTTATTTCGTATACGTTCAGTCAATCCATCACAATTGTAAGAAAATTGGCAATTGTGCCTACGACCTTTTTTTGTACCTTGCGCAACTACTTTGCATATGGAATTGGGAAATCTTTTTGAGTCAACTCTATTTAAAATAACTTCAGCTACAGCAAATTGCCCTTTTACGCTCTCCCCTCTAGCTTCAAAATAAATTGCTTCACTAAAACATTGCCATTCTTTACCACCAGAGGGTTCTGGCATTTTTGAAATACGCTCATCTGTGTATTTAAATGTATTGCTAGAGCCTTGCCAAAAAAGTAAGTTATTCACAGCAGAAGATTTCCCAATCTGCCTTAACCTTGAATATGGAATGTTGTTAAGAAAAGATTTTTCTAAGTTTAAAAGTTTGATGACTTCAGAATTTTTTGTTTTAAGAGTGGATCCTTCAACCAAAAGTCCACCCATCATCGAGATAAAAAAAATAATACTAAAATAAAGCTGCTTTTGCATTCAAGATCAACCTATCCATCGGTAATGCTTACTAGAATATAAACTTAAAACACTGAATAGTTACTGTGGTCAGTAAAATCAATCAAATTTGTCTTTTGTATCGATTTGAACTTTGAAAATTAGACTTTATTTTTCGAGTTCATAATGCGCGGCAGCTAAAATAGCTATTGGAACTCTGAATGATGAACAAGAAACATAATTAAAACCTGCTTCACAGCAAAACTTGATTGAGGCAGGATCACCTCCGTGTTCACCACAAACAGACAAACTCAGAATTGGATTTTGCTCTCGACCTCGATCTCGAGCAAGTAACAACAACTCACCGACACCATCTTTATCTAAAGTACGAAAAGGATCCTCATTAAAAACCTTTTTTGCTACATAATCTCTCATAAAACGACCAGCATCATCTCTGCTAAGTCCATATGTCATTTGTGTGAGATCATTTGTACCAAAACTCAAAAATGAAGCTGATTTAGCTATATCTCCTGCTCGCAAAGATGCTCGAGGCGTTTCAACCATAACGCCATATTTGTATTCAAAATCTCTTCCTGTTTCAGATTTAACCGCATTCGCGGTAGACTCTATATTTACTCTTACGAGCTCAACTTCCTTTTGAGTCGAAACCAAAGGAACCATTATTTCAGGGACGATTAACATACCTGATTTTTGAGCTAAAACTGTAGCCTCAAAAATTGCCCTCACCTGCATCTCATAAATTTCAGGTAACGTAATTCCTAACCTTACGCCACGCATCCCCAGCATAGGATTAAACTCAGAAAGTTCTTTTGTTCTTTCAACGATCTTACTTACAGACAAATCTAATGCTTCTGCCAATTCAAGCATTTCTTGACGCTCTCTGGGTAAGAATTCATGTAAAGGTGGATCAAAAAGTCTTATGCAAACAGGAAATCCATCCATAATTTTAAAAATCTTCATAAAATCAGCTCTTTGCATGGGTAATAATTGCTCCAAAGCAACTTTGCGCTCCTTATTAGTGTCAGCAAAAATCATTTCACGCATGACAATTAAGCGATCATCTTCAAAAAACATTTGCTCAGTTCGGCATAAACCAATACCTTTAGCTCCAAAATTTCTTGCTATAGTTACATCAGTGGGAGTATCTGCATTAGCCCTAATAGTAAGGTTCGCTATTTGCTCAGCCCAACTAAGGAAAGTTTTTAAACCATCATCAAAGGCTGGCTCTACTAACTCTGTTTTACCAGAAATCACCTTACCAGAAGTCCCATCAATAGTAATAAAATCGCATTCATTAAAAGTTTGACCACTCTTTGTTACTATACACTTTTTCTTTAAGTCGATTTTTAATGCATTTGCTCCCACTATACAGGGGAGACCTAGCCCTCTTGCGGTTACCGCTGCATGACTTGTCATCCCCCCCCGCTCAGTTAAAACCCCCTTGGTAAAATGCATTCCTCTAATATCTTCTGGCCCAGTTTCCAACTTGACCAAAATTGAAGGTTTTTCTTTTAAAGCCAATATTTGGGCCATCTTTGAACTGAACACTATTTGTCCTGTTGCAGCGCCAGGACTGGCTGCGACTCCTCGGCAAATCACTTCAGATTCTGCCAATGGAGATAGTTGAGGATGTAGTAATTCTGTAATAATTCTCGGCTCAACCCTTTTTACTGCCATCTTTTTATCGATGATCTCATCTTGAACCAGATCTACCAAAACTTTTATTGCAGCTCGCGCAGACCGTCTTGCAGGAGCTGCATCAAGAAGCCATAATTTCTTACCATCAATTGTAAAATCTAGCTCCAACTCATCTTTGGTAAGAAAACGCGCGTCATTTCCATATTTACAAAGTTCCTCGAAAACTTGAGGCATATGCTCCTCTAAAGATCTCCCCCGAGTATCTTTAGTTAAAAATAGTGAGCTTTCCCCGTCTAAGGCATCTCTACCTTGAGACTGGCTTAAATACCTGCCTGTAACTTTTTTAGTACCATCCAATGGATTTATAAATTGGGCAATACCTGAGCCACTTTCAATTTTGCCAAGACCCATTACCATGCGCTGAATTATAAACCCAACACCCGCATTTTCTGGAGCATTATGAGCTTTTCGTAAAATTCGAGCAGTTGTGCCATTCCAAGCCCTAATCATTGAATTTAAGACCTGCTCTAGCTGATCATGAGGGCTCTGAGGAAAAGGTGACAACATTTCATCTTCATATAATTTTAATGCAAGAGCGACTGAAGAGTCTGTTGGCTCTTCACTCAAAATATCTTCGAAAAGATTTTCATCAATTCTCATAATATCGATAGAAAAGGATAATATAAACCGAAGATATAGTTTAACGGCCGCAGTTTCCCCAAGTGTATTTTTTAGAGCAGAGAATTTAGCATCGTTTAGGCCAACATTTAAAATGGTTTGGGGACCGCCCCAATCCCAATGCTCTGGGCTTGCTCTCACAGAAAACATTTCCTGTTCATTAAAAACTGCTAAGATTCCCTCGGTGTCTATCTTTTTCCCAGTCTGAATCTTTCTCACTGCGTCTATAGATAATAAAACCGCACGAGGAACAGGCATACTCATAGACTTTAGCAAAAAAAGCCGTCTAGCACGGGCACCAAAATTAATTCGTTTTACTTCGCATTGTGAAGTTAAATGAATATAACCATTAACCACTTTTTTCATGATTGGTCCCAATAATAAACAATTTTAATTGCCAATTTGGCTATTAATATCTTGAATTAAAGTCAAATCACAAAAGAAACTGCAGATATTTTTTACTTTATTAAGCAAGCATAAACGGTTTCTTCTTATTATTTGACTTTCGTCATTCACTTTAACTTCTCTAAAAAAATCATCTATTGGCACTAAAAGTTCCGATGTTTTCAACAGCACAGTTTCGAAGTCTTTCTTTTTCAATTCTTTTTCAATTTCCGGTTGAATCTTTTTCAATGCATCAAAAAGATTTTTCTCATAAGAATTTTTCATATATTTCAACTCTGGGTCCAACTCGTAATTTACCCCATCCTTTCTTTCCTCAGCTACTAGAATATTGTTAGCTCTTTTGAAACCTTTGAGTAATTTCATCCCATTATCAGTCGATAAAAAAGAACTCAAAGCGGTAGTTTTTTCTTCCAAAATTACAAAATCATCAGAGTTTGGCACATTTATACAAGCTTCAATTACGTCATATCGAAAACCTCGATCTCTTAATAAAACCCTTAATCTTTCATGTAAAAAGTGAATTATATCATCTTTTGGCACATCAACGTTAACAATCTTATCACCTAAAATCTCTTTCAAATTTAAATTTACACCACTATTCAAAATTAATCGAATAACTCCAATAGCCGCACGTCGTAATGCAAAAGGATCTTTTGACCCAGTTGGCTTCTCATCAATCGACCAAAAACAAGAAAGCAAATCTATTTTATCCGCCAAAGCTAAAACAACTGATAATGGTTCTGACGGAAGTTTATCACTAGGGCCTTGAGGTTGATAATGTTCTAGAATTGCCAAAGCTATCTCGTTGTCAAAGTTAGCTGCCTCAGCGTAATATTTACCCATCACTCCTTGCAGCTCAGGAAATTCGTAAACCATTTGGGAACAAAGATCAGTCTTTGAAAAATTAACCGCTTTACTAATTTTCTCTTCATCAATTTTGAAATACAGTGCTAACTTTAGCGCTAATTTATTTATACGGGCAACACGATCCGATAACGATCCCAACTTTCCATGGAAAACAACATCCTCTAAATTTGCAATCCAAGATGATCCACCTTCATAGGCTATTTTTAAATCATTTTCATAAAAGAATTTTCCGTCTGCCAATCTCGCATCTAAAACTTTTTGATTACCTTTTATTATTGCTTGACCGTTATCATCACATATCACGTTGGCAACAGTTATAAATTTTTCAATTTTATTACTTTTATCATTTATGACCGAAAAAAACTTCTGATGGACTTTCATGGAGGTCTGCAGCACTTCCGAGGGCAGATCCAAATATTTATAAGAAATCTCGCCCATAAGTACAGATGGCCACTCAACTAAAGCTGAAACCTCATTCAAAAGATCATCATCCTTGATAACCCTTAATCCATGAGCAAAAGCAAGATTACTGGCATCAGTCCAGATAATTTCAGCTCTTTCAATAGGATCTAAAATTACATAACTTTTACGTAATTTATCTCGGTAGGATTCAAAAGAATTAACAGTGAATTTGTCGGGACACATAAATCTGTGCCCACAAGTTTCATTGCTAGCTTTAATGTCACCAATAGTCATAGAGACAATCTCTGAACGGTCTTCGTAAGTCATAACACATAATATTGATCTTAAAGGACGGACCCATTTAATCTGCGAATTACCCCACCTCATAGATTTTCGCCAACTCAAATTTAATATAGCATCTTTAACAATCTTAGATGCTAAATCCTCAACTCGTGAAACTGGCTGATGCAATTCCGCAAAATAATATTTCCCTTTTTCTTCTTCCTTTATTTTCAAGTCACCAATTTTCAAATTTACGCTCGAAGCAAAACCTTCAACCGCTCTTCTTGGTGCGTCCACTTTAGGACCTCTTTTGAATTCAACTTTTTTTTCTGAAATAGCTGCTAAACCTTCAATAACAACACAAAGTCTTTGGGGAGTTGAAAAACTCGCCGCATTTGCGTAACTAACTGATTCATTGATAAAGCCGTCAGTAATGTATTTCTTTAGATTATCTGAAGCTGGCACTTGCGCATCAGCAGGCATTTCTTCCGAAAACAATTCAAGTAAAAGATCAGGCATTATAAACTTTACTCACTTTTAGTAGGTGGACAATTTTTTGGCAGAACTTCACCAGAAAATGCTGCTGATCCACAAATATTAATTTGATGCCAAGCATAAGCTTCACCATTCGGATAAATAGCCAAAACTCTATCAATACCATACTCTATATTAGCCTCTGACAGGTAGGCCATTGCCTTACCAGATTGCAAATCATTTGTAATATTTTTGACATCAAAACATTTAAACCAATTTGGCGCACGCAAAGGAATTCCTTCTGAATAAGGCTGATAATTCTTAATGGTTTCTAAAGCCTGACTATTAATTCTCAGACAGCTTCTGAATTTTAGAGGTGATGTCGAGGAGTTGATGCTTTTTATTTCATCCAACTCAACGTTAATTTTTGATCCAGTTCCCATTAACGTAATAGTCATGTCATTAACGTCATTTCTTTCATAATACGCATAATTTTGAAAATACCAAAGGGTAGCACCAAACAACAACGTAAAACTCAGTAACAAGATAACAAATATATTTCCTTTCATTCTGCTGCACCCCCCGCTTCAGTACTTAAGAATGAATCAGCGCATAATTTAGTTAACTTTCTTACTCTAGCTATATAAGCCTGCCTTTCGGTAACTGAGATAACACCCCTCGCATCTAATAAATTGAAAAAATGAGAAGCTTTGATACACTGGTCATAAGCAGGATGTACCATAATTATTTTTTTGCCTGTGGTTTTATCCAACTCTTCTTGATTCAGTATATTCACGCACTGTTTTTCTGCATCTAGGAAATTTTTCAACAAAACTTCCGTATCCGCTATATCAAAATTCCAACGAGAATATTCTTGTTCTGTTTGAAAAAAAATATCTCGATATTTCAATTTTGTAGGAGAATCCGGATCATTAAAAGGCATATCCATAACATGGTCAAAACCAAGAACATACATCGCTAACCGTTCTAAACCATAAGTTAATTCACCCGAAACTGGATTACAGTCGTGACCTCCAATTTGTTGAAAATATGTAAATTGCGAGACTTCCATCCCATCGCACCAAACTTCCCAACCTAGCCCCCAAGCACCCAGTGTCGGGCTTTCCCAATCATCTTCCACAAACCTTATATCGTGGACGTTCATATTAATTCCAATTGCTTCTAAAGATCCTAAATAAAGCTCTTGCAGTTGTTTAGGGCTAGGTTTTATCAAAACCTGATATTGGTAATAGTGCTGCAATCTATTTGGGTTTTCTCCATACCTTCCATCAGTTGGTCGCCTACAGCTTTGCACGTATGCCACAGACCAAGGTTTTGGGCCTAATGCTCGTAGAGTAGTAGCTGGGTGAAAAGTCCCAGCTCCTACTTCCATGTCATAAGGTTGCAAAATAGCACACCCATTCGAAGACCAATATTGGTTCAATCTCATAATTATATCTTGAAACGAGCGTGGCTTCTCGTTTGTATCAATCTTCATTATACCTACCCTAAATAATAGCTAATTATAATGACCAATAGTCAACAGATGGACGTGGGTCAATTACTACTAAGTTTTAAAAATTGTCAGTGAGCAAGAATACAACAAAAATATGAAAAATGACATGATAGAACTTTAAAAAAGCAGTCATTATATTAAGAAAATATTATTCTTAATTTTCAGTTATAGAAGATTTTAAATGAATGACAGTAGGCAAATTACATGAGAAAGCTAATCTAATCGCAATTTTCAGCTCCTCCAAAGTATTTGGCCTCGAAGATTTTGCGCCATATGCTTCTGCCAACTTACAAAAATCTGGGTTTAGAGCAACAACAGAGTTTGGCTCTATCTGAGACTCAACCATTGAGTCCTCGATCTCCTTTAATTTATGATTATCCCAAACTATCACAGGTATACTTAAATTATGCTCCACAGCTACACCCAGCTCAGGAAGCGTATATTGAAACCCATAATCACCCATTATTGCAATCACGGGCATATCCATTTTACCAATTTTTCCACCTATAGCTGCTGGCATTGCATACCCTAGGGTGCCAAATCCATATGGATGATGCCATTTAGAAGGTTGATACATCGGAAATACTTCTTTAGCCACATAAGCAAATTGTGTCATATCTGAATAAATAATAGTATCTTCTGATAAAACTTCTTCCAGAGTTTCCACCAAAGGAACTATACCTGGTCTCTCTAAGTCAACCTGACTTCTATACAGAGCCCTTTTCCTTTGAATCTCACTCCGCGTCCACTCGCTTATTATATAATCAGGTCTAAGCTTAGAATTCAAACCAGCAACAAAAGTTTTAGCATCAGCCATAATTTTAACGTCAGAGTTATGTTGATCGGACAACTGATCTGGATCAATATCAACTCTAATTAATTTACATGAGTGTCCTAGTTCCTCACGCCAAAGATCAACCTCTGACAATGTGGTTCCAATAGCAAGAATGAGGTCAGCTTTAGCAAAATCATTACTACTATCAGACCTCGCCAAAGTTGCCCCGTAATAAAAATCATTATCATCATTTATTATACCTCTACCTGCATAGGTTGAGAATGAAGCTGCTTTGGTATTTTCTAACAATAGCCTTATTTCATGTGAGGCATTCTTTGCACCACCTCCTACTACAACAATCAAACGTTTTGCTTTTTCTAATTCTCGAGCAATTTCTTCGTGCTTATCGGGTTGGTCTAAATAATTATTGTTGAGAAATCCCAGTTTGTAATTGCTTTCGCTTATTGAGCCTAATAGTGCAATTGGTATCTGAATATGTTTAGATCTGGAACGCTTTGCAGAAAACTCGTAAAAAGCCTTATTTATTAAATCATAAATATTAGACACATCTAATGCTGTTTTTGACCAATCGCAAACAGTTGCTGCTGCGGCTTCCTGATCCCTCATTTCATGTAACCGGCCCTTTGAAACTGCATGATCTCCATGATTAAGGCAGCTAGAAATTACTAGCATTGGTACGCTATCTGAATATGCCTGTCCCATAGGCGTCATGATATTGCACAAACCTGGTCCAGTAATGACAAAGGCAATCCCAGGCTTTCCTGTTGCCCTTGCATAGCCGTCTGCCATAAACCCAGCACCTTGTTCATGTCGAGCTAAAATATGTTTTAAGCCTGCTTCTTCAATCCCACGATAAAGCTCAATATTGTGAACTCCCGGAATTCCAAAAATAATTTCTACATCATTTTCTTTTAAAATAGATGGAATTTGTGCTCCAAGTGGTTTTTTCAAATTTCTTACCCTCGCCAAAATGTTAATGTAAATAAAACATAAACAACCATTAATTCTAATCTTCCAACGAACATTGAGAAAATTAATATCAATTTTGCCCAACTATTCAAATTAGCATAATTACCCACTGGTCCAATTCGCTCCCCCAACCCAGGGCCCACGTTTGCAAGCGTACTAACAGCTCCTGAAATAGATGTAACAAAGTCAAGCCCGGTGAGAGATAATGCCAGTGTAACTAAAAACAATGTTACAAAAAATAGGATAAAAAATGCTATAACCGAAGAAATTATATCTAATGAAACTTTTTTACCCTCGTATCGAGTAGCTAGCACAGCCCTAGAGTAATGCATTTGCTTGATTTGCACCATAATCGCCGAAAAAAGTATTTGAAATCGAAATACTTTAATTGAGCAAGTTGTTGAGCCTGCACATCCACCAATCAACCCAATGATTAAAAATAAAGAGAAAGGGAAAGTCCCCCAAAGCATATAATTATCACTTGAATAGCCAGTTCCTGTTAAGATTGAGACGCCATTAAATAAGGTTTTTCTAAGCGTAAAACTCGTCGAGAAGTCTTGCTCTACCAATAACCACAAGAACAATATTGTTACTACAAAAAACAAAATCATTAAAAAAGTTTTAATCTGCGAGTCTGCAAGAGGTGCTTTAAAGTTGCCATTAGAAAGCTGAACATATCTTATAAAAGGAATAGAAGAGGCGATCATAAATAATACACAGATATATTCTGTTGAGGCTGGAAAATTAGCAAATGAGTCATCATAGTTACCAAATCCACCAGTAGAAATAGTTGTCATCGCATGAACAACTGAGTCAAACAAGCGCAAACCGGATGCAAGGTATGCTAAAACAGCAAGACACGTAAGTGCTAAATAGATGAGGAAAACTGACTGAGCAATTTCTTTAACTTTGGGTAGCGATTGCCCAAAGTTACTGAAACTGTCCATTTGAAACATTTGCATTCCACCAACCCTAAGAAGAGGTAGAAAAAC
>CEVX01171320.1_pt1 | contig 10398 bp, 11 predicted proteins | sample 356561 | NCBI WGS metagenome assembly CEVX01 (sample SAMEA2623886, study PRJEB7988) | marine metagenome | biome: marine biome (ENVO:00000447); feature: surface water layer (ENVO:00002042); material: "saline water (ENVO:00002010), including plankton (ENVO:xxxxxxxx)" | depth 5 m | reverse complement strand
AGCGAAGCAACTCTCGTGGGAATAATCTTGACTTTTGTGACTTTGTAAAAATTCCCATTTGAGTACTATTGAAAATTGCAAGTTTTATCAATATAATTTAGAGCGCGATGGCACTGCCATTACTAAGGCCCATCTCTTCTTCTACTACTTCGATATTTTCAGGCGCTGGATTTAAGAGTATAGCCTCCTCACCTCTTAATATTCCACTCACGAGATCTATTTCCGCGACGTATATGCCACCGCCGTTTGGCTCATGCGCGCTTCTCTCTTGAATCTCCTTCCAATCTCTCCGAGTCATAATCGAATACGCGACGTAGAGTTTGCACTCGTCTTCAACCATCGTCGGGTACGCGTACATAGAACTTTCGCTACCTTTTTCTACGATGGCTGCTAAATGCCATTTTTCCCCGTCATTCTCTGATATCGCCACGTATAAATTCGCTCGGTACTTTCTATCGTGGTTATACGCTAAAGCTAATCTTCCGTCTGCTAATCTCAAAAGATGAATCTTCGAGTTTGGATTTGGTAAACCGGTCGAGGACGCTTTCGTCCACGTTCTACCGCCATCGTCACTCAAACTTTTATATATTTCACCAACCGATGTCCTAAATAAATGCAACACGCTCGAGTTCGATAATTCAGCCATCGTTCCTTCAATCAACCACGTCTCTGAATCGGTGAGGGACGACTCCGAAGGCTTCCAAGTTCTACCGTTGTCTTTTGAAATGAGCGCGCCCGCAGACGGCGTCGCATCTGGACTCGGACATCCTTCGCGTTTCGTCGACATTCTCGGAACTTCCTCCCAGTACGGTAAAATAAGAGTTCCTTTATGGTCGCCTTGACTAATCTGTATCGCTGGGTTCGCGATAACCTTGGGAATCCCCGTGTTGTAGGATTGCGTTAACAGCTCGACACGCTTTGACCAACGAAAGCCATCGCGCGTGGTTGCAAATCGAATATCGCCACCAGGTGCCCATCTCGGAATATCTGCGCCGTCGATGGCGGCAACGCCACCACCAGGTTTCATGCACGTAGAAGACTCTGCAAAAAACAACGTCAAAGTCTCTCCCGATAATCTCAAAACCGGTGCCCAAGGAATTGCACCGCGCTGTTTCCCGATTGGCATTCGAATCGCTTTCGTCCATGTCTTTGCATCATCTGAGTATGCGCACATGAAATGTTGATCTGGCTCTCCTTCTTTAACTTGAGCGGCTTGCCAAACCATGATCCATTTCCACAAAGCGCGAGCAGGGAGCTTTGAGATCATTGCCATATGCGAATAGTCGATACCCTCTCCAGTTTCTTTTAATGATGATGATGATGATGCCGTCGTCGTCGTCGTCGTGGCATTCAAATCGGCTTGCTTTTCTTTCGATTCATCCATAGGTCGTCCTGGATTGACGAAAACTTCGTGCCTTTGTACAGAAAACGAGGTTACGTTTTCCTCTGCGTCGTTTTCGCTGCTAGTCCTTCCACCAACACTCCCAGGACACGTTTGTGCCTTTCTAAAATCAACATCGTCATCTATTCTCTCGAAAGACGCAGGTGCGTTCGAATACAACGCCTGACCGATAGATAACAACGCCTCTTTAGCCCCGGCAATCTTTGCATTGGCATTTGCACTCGATTTCGTCGCTTTCATTTCATCTTCTAAACCTCTCACGCGCTCGACTAAGACTGCCTTGTCCGCGTTGAACGAGTCGATTTCATCTTTACACTTCGTGCTCTCTTCGTCCCTCTCGTGTTGCACGGCGTTCAATCTGCGCTCTAAATCGTCCGCGTTTGATTTCATATTCTCTATTTCTTCTTCTTTGGCCGCTTTCATTTGACTAGACTCTTTCGCGGTCTTCTCCAAACTCGACCGCGATTCCCCTAACTTTTCCTCAAATCGCCGTCGTTGAATATCGAGTTTTTCGTGGAGTTCATCCAAGCCTACCTGCGCGTCTTTCCAGAGATAGAATAACGTGAACGTCATACCGATCGTCACGAAGACGAGAAGGTTTCTGAATACGGACGACATTCTTCGAGCTTTCTCTGCTATTCGTGCCCCGTGTGATATCAATAAAAATAGGAAGTGGAGAAGAGAGTGAAGAAGAGAGAGAGAGGGAATGGCTGATGTGTTTTTGTGAAAACTCTTCAGAGTAGTTCACCCGTGTGTTTGTTCAGACGATATCGTTCTCACGAGATACTCTAATAACACATACACACAGCGCTTATCACACGTATGAATCAAGTTATCACTTCGCAAAGTAAAACGAACGCGGTCGCGCGTTATGCATTCAGCAAAGCGCTCAAAGAACGTCGTCACCGAACGATGACTGCTTCCTCGTCGTCGTCGTCATCGTCATCACCAACAGAAGCTCAAGCTCAACGAACGAAAACAAAAACTTCAACGACGTTTAGTCGAAGAGAATTAGCCGCCTCCTCGATGATGATGATTGCCGCAACTTCGACTATATTCACTCGTCGACTCGCTCTCGCGGACGAGGACGACGACATGTCGCAAGAGGAGTTGGATGAGTACGTAAAATCAGTCACGGCGAAAAACAGCGGCGAAGTCACCTACATCGATGTTGACGCAGAAGTTGAGGATTCGAGTTTATCGAGCACGTTCAAAATGTCATCGCTATGGAAACTTGGGAGCAAATCGAAATCAATAGGAGGAGAAGATTCTTCGAATTATCCAGACGCGACTTTCGATGGTCTCTTAGATCCCGTAAATGGTACGGTGGCGCAGCGAGTGTTTTTCACAAAGACTGAGAACGTTGATGTTGATTCAGTAGAAGAATTAGGAAAGCCAGAGAATTTGCAAGTGTATAAACAGTTATATTTAGAGGGGGTAAATGATACGTTCAAGCGATCGGATATGCTCGGTGCATCGTCGAGAACTGATTCGAATGGGATTAAATATTACGATTACGAACTCGTCGCGTCTCCGCCGCCAAAGTCCTGCCCGAGCGCTGTTGGGTGTTTATATCCAGAGCATATTTATTTAATATCGTCGTGCGTGAAAGACAAAAAGATGTTTGTGATGGTTATTGATGCGACGCCGGAGCTCTGGCGTCAAAGTGGAGCGTCGTTAAAAAAGCTTCGCTCGACTTTTAACGTCATGGCGAAACAATCAGAGACGCAATCGTCTCTTTCGGAAGCATAGATAGAAAGCACATTAAACCGCGCATTAATGTAATTAGTGCAATAATATAAACTCGAAGAGTATGCGCGCTATACTTGCTAAGTAAGTTTTAACTTTGTTTTCTTTACAGGTATGTGCTAATAGTAATTTCTAAGCGCTACTGCTATTCAACATGCGTTGCTCGACTAACTTCGTCGCCCGTTCGGCTAGCTCATTTTTCCTTTTCATTTCTGGGTCATCCGCGTTGTCCACACCGTCACCCGTGGTCGGTGGTGATGGTGTCGTCGTCGTCGTCGCGTTCTTCTTAAAATTCAAAATCTTTGATAGTACGTTGTTTGATTTCGTACTGCTATAAGTTGTTGAATTCTCTCCCTCCAACGCTGCCTCCTCTCGCGCCCGAGCGTTGCAAAATACGTAATACAGAGGCGTCGATATAAACTTTAAAACTACATACCTAATACCAGGTGGAAACAGCATGTGGAAGGCAAACAACGGTGAACTATCGCCGTACCCTTCCCTACCTTTAATCTGTTGAAAAAAACGCAAATACGTCCACGCCATGGTCGCGCCGATGATGTCGAACAGCCAAATACCAAAGCTGTGATGTTCGGCTCCTCGAAAGATGCACCATCCAAGCGTACACGAGACGTACATGAGAATTAAATGCTTATTCCGTACAGACTGTGGCGGATGTGCAAACGAGGGTATCCATTTTGGCAAATTGAACGCAACGCACTCGTCCGGACTGAGTTGAAGCAACGCGACGAGTAAAGCGGCGATGACGCCGTGAAATCCGCTTATTTTCGCAAAGAGAAAGTATTGGTCCCTTGTGACGACGTACAGAATAAACATGATGACAAAAGTCGTCGCACCAATACACGCGTTGGTAACGAGGATGAATTTGCAAAACTCGACAGCATCCCAACTCGCTTCGACAAATTTCCCTATGAATATCAACATGAAACATGAAAAGAGCAAATTTAACGGGTTCGTTTCGAAATAGCCAGCGGAGAACACGTTCCAAAAGTGCGTCGGTATGGTTTTATCAGGGACCAACGCCAGAAAATCTTGAGAATTCGGAACGAACCAATACACCAGATGATTAAACACCAAAACTCCGATGAAGAATTTCTGCGTAAACGACGACGTTTTCAACGTTTGAACGAGCTCAACGGGAATGTTTTTTTCAAAACCGGTAATGAAATCGTCCTCTTCTAATAAAACCGAATTGTTGTTGGCATTCGCACGTTCGACGTCGTCTTCCATCTGATGTCCACCCTCCATGATATCGGTATCTGTATATATATATATGTATATTTTCTCTCTCTTTCTCTCTTTCTCACTCTCTCTCACTCTCTCTGTGTGTATGTGCGTGTCTGAGTGTATTAGTATCGTGCGAAGTAAAGAAAGTAATGCAGAAGAAAAAATTTTGGCCTTTGCAAAACAGGCTCTTTTTGAACGTCTGAAGCAAACGAGGAAAAAGGAGAGAGAAAGACTGCAAAAAAATACGCGACAACATGTCTACCGACGACGAACGTGTTCACGAAGAAGGTATGGAAGAGGAACGCGATAGCGCATCGTGCTCTTGTTCTGATGATGACTATGACGATGAGTACGACAACACTTCCATTATCCAGCGCGAAAACGAAACGTCATCGAGAAAGTCAACGACAACGACTACAACGGGGCTTCCTTCCGTTTTCGAAGAAGAAGAAGAAGAAGAAGAAGAAGAAAAAAAGAAAGATTTCCACAGAGGATCGAGAAATAAGAAAGCGTCATCATCATCACCGTTATCAACATCATCTATTCTAGAAGAAGAGTTGCATCGGGCGAGAAGAGAGATATCCGAGTTGACTCGCGCGAACGAAACGATGGAAAACGAAAACGCCGAGTTGCTGATATTTTTAGAAAATTTCAGGAAGGAGATGGAGAACGAGAGAAAAAAGGTATCGCAGGCAAAGGAGGAGATTGATCAACTCACGAGCGCGTTAGAAAGTTCGAAAGAGAGCATTCAGATACTCTCATCCGACCGCGAACAGTTATCCGATCAGTTAGAACAAGCATCAAAGAAGCTACGCGTCGCGAATCGCCACGTGTCGATATCGAAAGAAAAAGAAGCGACGCTCGCGAGCCGAAACGAAGAGGTGAGGAAACTCGCCAACCGAATAGATTCCCTTCTTACGGATGGGTACGTAGCCGTCGCGCACGATACTACGAACAACATTACCAAGAAAAAGAAAAAGGTCACTGGAAGTTCCAGCATGAAAAGTGCCATCACCGCTGTCAATTTCACCACTTCTCTACACAACAAAAACGATGATATTGGCGGCGGAAGTGCGAGCAGTTACGCGACTATGTATTCACTGTCGAAATAATGTTTGAAAGGTTTTCACCTATAAATTTGTGTGTGTGTTTGTGTGCCCACATATGGTGCGTGATGATTTGTACAATTTACATTTCTGTTCTAAATTACCACGGAATTTGTAATCCATCTTCGCAGTTGATGAACAAACCGTTATATTTATCCACGTCCATGAGAGAAATTTCGTGCATCACGCGTTTCGCTCCAACTGAAGCGTCCACGGCGCCTTCGATTTCCCAAATCTTCTCGTACTTTTGCGTCATTCCGGTTTTATTAAAACCTGGGTGCAATATTTGAACGGCTATTTTCTCTTTCTTCAACTCTTGCGCGAGCAATTTACTCCCCATGTTCGCCGCAGCTTTGGACATGTGATGCCCGTAGTCATGGCCGTCTGGATTTTGGACTTCGCGCCAGGAAATTGACCCGCCTTGCGAAGTGATCATGGCAATCTTACACGTTCCGTCCGTTTTCAACAGCTTCATGTCTCTCAAAACTTTTACAACTCGTAGCGGCCCAACTGCGCAAATGTCAATCATTTTCAGCTCCTCTTCGAAGTTCATTGAATCCAAGGTTTCCAATGGTTCGTAAAAATATCCCGCGTTGTTGATGACGATATCCACCGGTTCGGTGATCTCTTTGAACGCGTTCGCGATAGATTTTTCGTCCGTGATTTCGCAATTTTCTATTACTTGCGTGTTCGATAACGCGGAAAGGTCATCGGACGTCTTCCTGCACGTGCCGAGAATAAAAGCGCCTTTATCGTTGAGCTCTTTCGCCAACGCTAATCCAATGCCTCGGTTAGCACCGGTGACCAAAACGCGCTTCCCTTTCAAACAGGAACCATCGTAAACGGCGTCGATATCGAGCATTCTCGTGTTGTTTTCTTTCTTCCCATTTGCGAATCGTAACGGTTGATCCGCGATGGTGTATTTACTTGCATCTGCCGTAGTCATGCTAGATGTGGAAAGAAGTTTTTTACTTTTACTTTTGCCGACGATGATTTTATCCGTCTTTCCGACGAATCCGGAACTGAAAAATTGTGTTTTCTTTGACGAATACAAGAACGCCGCTTTGCTCGAAGATGATGACGACGAGGACGGCGAACAAGAAGAAAAAGAACTTCGCGAGAGTGATGCGGCGCGAGTGATGGAGTTCAACGAAGAGGCGAGCATTTAAGACTTTGGAGGAAGTAGCTGCTTTTTTTGAGGTATCTTGATGAGTTTTTGATGAGACGTCGGATACGTCGGTCGTCATTCTCTAAAATTCTCGTAACAACCAAGAAGGAGAAGAAGAAGAAGAAGAAGAAAAACAAGAACAAGAGAACAAGAACAAGATCAGTACGCGAGGAGAAAAGAGAGAAAGAGAGAGAGAGAAAAGGGAAGGCAGATTAAATAAGGATGATGATAAAGACTCCTCTCGTCGTTGTTCTCCTTTTCTTTTTATTCTTTTCGTTGAAAGCGGAGCGCGTTGAAAGTGGATTTCACGTTGAACGGGCTTCTTTTACGGTTTCTTTACCGAGCAAATTGAAAGGGAAATACGACATGGCAATCGCCAATTTCGGTGTGCCGTTGTACGGAGCGACGTTGGTGGGATCGTTTAAGTATCCTAAAACTGACCAAGACGGGTGCGCAGAGTTCGACGCGAACGCATTCAACACCAACAGTTCATATGGAGCAAACATCATGCTCTTGAACCGAGGTGAGTGCCCGTTCACGACGAAGGCGTTTTTCGCACAAAAAGCTGGAGCTGAAGCGGTAATTATCGTCGATAATATTGCGGAGGATTTGATTACCATGGATGCTGCCGATGATGCGGAATCACAAGAGTACGTGAAGAACATATCGGTTCCGGTTGCGTTAATAACGGAAAGCGTCGGTGAAAAATTTGAGGAAGAACTCTCAGCCGGCAACGCCGTCATCGCTACCCTCAATTGGACTGATGTGTTACCACATCCTGATTCAAGGGTCGAGTACGAAATATGGACAGAGTTGACGGATTCGTGCGGCGCGAAATGCGACGCGCAGGTTGGATTTCTCAACGATTGGGCGCCCATAGCGAAAGAGTTGGAAACCAAGAACTACACCCAGTTCACGCCCCATTATCTCACGTGGTCGTGTCCGGAAGGGTACGAAGATTCCGACGTTTGTCTGTCAGAATGTATAAATCATGGCAGATATTGTATTCCTGATCCAGACGACGACTTGTATAGCGGATATTCCGGAGCGGATGTTGTCGTATCGAATTTACGAGCTCTCTGCGCGTTTAAAGCTGCGAATGACTCCCAAATCCCAACAAAATGGTGGGACTACATCACTGAATTTCAATCGTCGTGTAAAATGAGCACCGGGTTGTTCAATTCATACGATTGCGCTGAGACATCAATGAAGCGAGCGGGTTTGGATACTTCCTCGTGGAAAAACTGTATAGGGGATATCGACGCTAATTCTGAAAACGCTATGATGGAGGAGCAAATTATCGCGCAATCACCTCCGAGTGAGTCCACTCGATCTTCGGTGCGAATATTACCAACAGTGGTTATAAATGACGTGCAATATCGAGGTAAGCTAGCGCGCGGTGAAGTCTTGAAGGCGATATGCGCGGGATTCCCCAACGATCTCAAGCCAGAGATGTGTAGCGATAGTGGACTCATAAACGATAAGTGTGCCCAGGGAGCTGATGGTTGGAACACTTGTCTGAGTGATCCTAATAAGAGCGGGGAGACAACATGCTCGACGACGAGTGCATTTCCATATTACGAGTGTATCTGCCCGAAGGGCTTACACTCCGAGTTTTCAGATTCATTAAACACGTGGAGTTGCGTGTCCGTGCAACAGACTGCGCGAAGCGTCGGGAAGACGTCGACGGTTTTGGCCAGCGTTTTCTTTTCCTTGTTAGTGCTGGTCACTTGTTTGTTTTTATTCTATCGTTGGAAAATGAAGCAAGTCATGAACCAGGAGATTCGGGGGATTCTCAGTCAGTACATGCCTTTGGATGATGACGAGATGGAAGAGGAGGAGGACACGGCGCGCTTGAACGCTGGAAATGATAGTAGCAGCATCCGATTGGGGAGAAGTGGATCGCCAACAGCGATGTTTGGAGTTGAGAATGGTAGAGGTGGTGGGTTTAACACCAGTAGGGGGGAGTTTGATCACTTGTAATTTTAATATGTTTCATACTGCACATACATATACACACACATACCATACATACTGCTTCACACACCTACTCGGCGCAACTGACATATTTCTGTCATTCGCAAGATAATATTTGCGCGTTGCGTGCTTTTCACGGTAATTTCCAACACTTTGGCTGCTGCACTGATCCGTCATCACGTTCGATCGTGCCCACTCCCCCTCCGCTGCTGATGCCAAGCTTTCTGCTTTTACACGTTAGATAGCACGGTGCTGAGAAAATCTCCTCGTCTGATAACTTTTCCCCAAACGTCAGTACGCAACTACCGTCGGCATGATTGGGCTGAAGATGCGCATCTACACCGAAGGCTTCTTTGAAGAAATTCTCCGTAGGAACTTTGCAAAAGTTCGTGCACGATCCTACGCATCCTGATTGTTCTAAATATCTACATTTCTTTAACTTTACAGCGGCGAGTACACCATCGCTTTCTCTCGGAACGCGTTCAGATGGCCCGACGAGCCAACCGAAGAACTGTACCGTGATAAAACTGTTCAGTTCGTCCACCCAATTCGATGGTTTAATAAGTTTCTTGAACAATATCCTGATAATCTCCGGAATTAATTCTAACAACGTCTCCGTCACGACTTTTCTCTGAGCGTCGGTGCCTTTAAATACTACGCCAACTTCGTTCGCTAAATAAACCAGTCTCTGGTATGAAAATATGGAAAACTGCTTTGCTTCTGAGGATAAAACACCTTCGGTTGATTCCATGATTTTCCCTGCTAACTTGGCGTTAAATAAAGCGATGGCAAACTTGTCGTACACGCTATCGCTATAACTCGTCTCGCCCGAAGAAGCGTACGTAGCTCTCGATTTTCCAAGTATTCCGTATTCATGGGTATCTTCTTTCTCTTCGTCATCGTCATCGCGAACTGCACGCGTTCTCTCGAGTTTTATGCATTGTTTTCGTCGTCTGCCTAAATGACGCGTGGTGCGGTGAATATCCCGCGCTTGCGCTGCCGTTACGCTCGTACTCGCAAAACTCATCATCGTTCACTTCCTTAGTTTATGTATATATATACGAGGTCGGAAGAGCAGAGTATGTAAAGTTGGAATTTTTGATGCGATACACTTTTGGAGAAACTACGAGAAAGACAAAAAGAGAGTTGGGCAGAGAGGGCACAACAAAGTGTTTCGTTTCGATAATAATGTTATAAAGGTATAAGAAAAGTGTATCTACATATTGCTATTTTTATCACATGATAGTGCAACAGCACGCGGGCTTGTCTCTGATACCGCTCCTATAACGCCCTCCCGTATCTCCTCCCCGAAAATCCAAACTATCTAAATCACTCTGCTCATATTGACTGACCTCGTATTCGACTACTTCTTCCATTTTCGATTCGTTCGCCCAAGTTACGCTTTTCGAGCGATGTTCCTCGCCTAACTTAATATCGTTCCCACCTGGCGAAGACGACGGCGATGCTTTCTTTCCTGCCATGATCACGAGACTCTCTCTCCCTCTCTCTATATATATCGTTATCGATGTTGTGATGGGAAATATCACGAGAGAGAATAAAAAAAATCTTTCGTCGTGCTCGCGAGTTATTATTGGTCAAGCTAGAGCACGACGAGACGTGAGATGGGCGATGTCACGAATATCGATCGAGATGACGCGAACGCAAAGAGTGATATCGATTATATGTGTGTGTATGTGCGTGTGTGTGTGTGTGTTCACACCAAGCGCGTCGTGTTATATTTGTGAGTGATG
>CEVX01019247.1_pt1 | contig 10439 bp, 9 predicted proteins | sample 356561 | NCBI WGS metagenome assembly CEVX01 (sample SAMEA2623886, study PRJEB7988) | marine metagenome | biome: marine biome (ENVO:00000447); feature: surface water layer (ENVO:00002042); material: "saline water (ENVO:00002010), including plankton (ENVO:xxxxxxxx)" | depth 5 m | reverse complement strand
AGAGTTAAATGGAACCAAAAGGTTGTAAAAATCTCGGAGGTAGAATTATAAGGGCAGCCCCTTAAATTCAGTTGAGGTTTTTGGTTTTTCCAAAACACCTTCATCCATAAAATTCGAAGGGTTGCCTCCTAGAAAGGCAGCCCTTTCTTTTTTTGGCGTAGATAATTCTTATGATTAAAGTTTCTAATACTATCACAATAGAGCCATGGGAGGTCATCGAGACTTTTAGTATATCTCAAGGGCCTGGTGGACAAAATGTTAATAAAGTTTCTACGGCAGTAGAGCTAAGGTTTTTCGCATCTACTTCACCTAACTTAACTCCAGTTATAAAATCTAAACTTAAAAAGATCTCTGGAAGCAACTGGACTTCTAATGGGATTTTAATAATAAACGTTCAGCAAACTAGGTCTCAATATAGAAATAGGATAATAGCCAAAAAAAAACTTAAGGAACTTATTTTAGAGGCTAGTCAGGTCAAAAAAAAACGCGTGCCTACGACACCGTCTTATGGAGTAAAAGAAAAGAGGATGATACAAAAGAAAAGCCGTGGTTTAATTAAAACGCTTCGCAAAAGGGTTAATTATGATGAATGAAATTTTATCAAGAAGAAATAAACTTTTAGGAGAAAATTTTCCAACATTTTACGAAAACCCAGTTCACTTAACTAAAGGTGAAGGGGTTTGGCTTTATGGAGCTGACGGAAAAAAATATCTTGATTGCTATAACAATGTCCCACATGTGGGTCACTGTCATCCTAAAGTGGTTGACGCAATAGCAAATCAAGCAGGAATTTTAAATACTCATACCAGATATCTTCATGAAGGAATATTAGATTATGGCGAAAATCTTTGTTCAAAATTTTCAAAAGAACTTGACCAATTAATAATGGTTTGTACCGGTTCAGAAGCAAACGATATCGCTCTGAGAATGGCACAAGCTATGACTGGAAAGTCGGGATTTATAGCAACCGACAACACATATCATGGTAACACTAGTTTGGTTTCGCAAATTTCAGCACGTCGACCACCGATAGGAGGCTATAATGACAACATAAAACTTGTACCAGCTCCAGAAAGTATAAATCCTCTAGGCGGCACCTATAACACTCAAGTAGATCTTTTCACAAAAAATATTGAAGTCGCAATCAGTGAGTTAGAAAAAGATGGGTTTGGTTTTGCTGGTTTCATGTTTTGTCCAATTTTTGCAAATGAAGGTTTTCCAACAGTAAAACCAGGTTTTTTAGATAATACTGTAGAGATTATAAGAGATGCAGGGGGGCTTTTGCTTTGTGATGAAGTTCAACCAGGTTTTGGTAGGATTGGGACACATTGGTGGGGTCACGAATGGTTAGGTTTTCAACCTGATGTAGTAACACTAGGAAAACCAATGGCAAACGGACATCCAGTTGGAGCTGTTGTTACTCGTAAAGATATTATGAGTAGTTTTAGATCTGCGTTTGGTTACTTCAATACATTTGGAGGTAATCCAGTGAGTTGTGCAGCAGCAACGGCAACTTTACAAGTTATTGAAGAAGAAAACTTAGTAGAGAATGCTAGAATTATTGGTAAATATTCCCTTGAGAGATTAAAGAATATCTCCAATCCTTTGATTCAAGATGTAAGAGGTAATGGACTATTCTTTGGAGTGGAGTTCGTCGATTTAGCTGGCCAACCAGCAACAGAATTTACCAGTAGAGTTGTTGAGGAAATGCAACAAAACGGTGTTTTACTTAATAGTATAGGTAGGCATCGTAATACACTTAAAATGCGTCCACCAATGCCATTCTCAAAAGACAACTCCGATCTAGCAATAGATACACTAGAATTTGTTTTAGAAAAGCTCACTTAATGGAGGATACAAAATTAATTAGTTCGGTAATTAATGTTTCTACTGCCTGGGGGGGGGTAAAAGAAAAACCCAAGTTAGTAAAAAATAGAGAAAATATCGTTCTTGACATAACCTTAAATTCTGGACGAAGGGCTGCTTTCAGGTTCCATCGACCAGGCTATCAATCTTCACAAGCTATAATATCAGAACTTATGTGGATGGAGGCTCTAAGAAAACAAAAGTTTCCGTGTCCGAGCCCGATTAGAACACTAAATCAAGATTTAATTATTGAAACAAAAGGCCAAAGGACGGCCTCCATAATTGAATGGGTTGGAGCCTCTGAATTAAAGGAAAGAATTTTCACTTCTAATGAAAAAGAGATCATTTCTATATTTAAAAATCTAGGGAAAATAACAGCAGAACTCCACAACATTACAGACGAGATCAATACTAATTCCTTTATTCGACCCAGATGGGATGAAGATGAATTTTTTGGTGATAACCCCGCTTGGGGGAAATATTGGGAGAATCCGTCCTTAAGTAAGGAAGAATCAGAACTAATTTATAAAGTAAAAAATGAATCAAAACTTTTACTGCGAAAAATTCACAATGGTGACAAGGGTTTGATTCATGCAGATTTACTTGAAGAGAATATTTTAGTGGGAAATCAAAAATTATGGGTAATTGATTTTGATGATTGCGGATTTGGTTTTCGCGAATACGACTTAGCTACATTATTAATACAACATTTAAATAACAGATATTTCAATTCAGCGAAGCTTGCACTAATAGAATCTTACAACAAATTCAGAAAAAACTTTCAAACTCACATAGATGCAATTAACTTTTTTATGATGGTAAGAAGTTTGGTATCATGTGGGTGGGGGAACTCTAGATTCCCTTTAGAATCCTCTGTGCATCGCGAACAAGCAGAACGCGCCTTAGCATGTTTGGAATTATTTAATAGGTGAGAGTCTTAAACAATTAACTCACGCTCTTTTTGGATACCAGTACCAAAAACACGCTGGTACCGCTTGATCTCACTCTCAGGCCCCATGACCTTTAAAGGGTTATCACTTAACTTAACTGTAGGCTTTCCATCCGCATTAATCGCCTTACAAACTAGAGAGAAAGGGACCAGGTTATCAGCACGTGTTAGGCCACGGAAATCATTTGTTAGTAATGTTCCCCATCCAAATGATACTTTTGTTCTACCAGAGAATCTACAATGTAAATCTGATATCTGTTCAACGTCTAGACCGTCTGAAAAAATAATTAATTTATTCAGAGGATCCTCACCACATCTTGTCCACCATTTTATTGCAATCTCTGCTGAAGCGATAGGATCACCAGAGTCAATCCTAATACCAGTCCAACTAGATAACCAATCAGGGGCGTTCTCTAAAAAGTTCTTAGTTCCATAGGTATCAGGAAGGATTATGCGAAGGTTTCCATCATGCTCTTCTTGCCAGTCTTCTAACACATCATAAGGAGCTTTTTGTAATTCTCTATCGTTTTTAGCTAATGCTGAATAAATCATCGGCATTTCATGAGCATTGGTACCAATCGCTTCTACTTCCTGTTTCATAGCTATAAGGCAATTAGAAGTACCAACAAAACTTTTCCCTAAACCAGAATACATTGCCTGAACGCACCAATCCTGCCATAAAAAACTATGCCTTCTTCGAGTACCAAAGTCAGCTATTTTAAGACCATCCAATTTTTGTAGAACATTAATTTTTTCCCAGAGTTTTGCCATTGCTCTTGCATAAAGAACTTGTAATTGAAATCTGTCTAATGTCCTCAGAACAGCGCGAGATCTTAGTTCCATTATAACACTTAACACTGGCACTTCCCAAAGCATTACCTCATGCCACCTACCTTCAAATGTTAGTTTATATTCACCATCTCTTTTTTCTAAATGATACGGGGGCAGCGAAAAACTTTCAAACCATTCCATAAACTCGGGGCTAAACATTTGCCGCTTTCCATAAAATGTATTTCCTCGAAGAAACGTACTCTCCCCCCGAGAAAGCTTAATTGATTTTATGTGATCAAGTTGCTCTCTTAACTCGCCCTCATCGACCAGCTCTGCCAACTTTATCGTTTTTGACCTATTCATTAATGAAAATTTAACCTGAGTATTGGGCTTATTTCGAAAAACAGATTGGCACATCAAGAGCTTATAAAAGTCAGTATCTATCAGAGAACGAACAATTGGATCAATCTTCCATTTATGATTATATACTCTAGTTGCTATATCAACCATGTAGTTTTACTCCAGACTCTTTCATTTCAAATAAGGCGGATTTTAGTGATCCACTTAAATCAATTGACTTACAAAATTCTTTGAGAACAGTTACATTAAACCCTAATCGTGCTGCATCTAGAGCTGAATATCGAACACAAAAATCAAGAGCAAGGCCTACAATAAAAATATTATCTATATTTCTACAAGATAAATACCCTAGTAACCCAGTGGGTGTTATCTTATCATTTTCAAAAAACGCTGAGTAACTATCAATTTCCTTTCTAAAACCTTTTCTTATTATTAAGTGACTATTCTCTACCTTAACAGCGCTATGAAAATCTGCTCCAACCGAACCTTTAATACAGTGATCAGGCCATAGCATCTGCGGACCATAGGGCATCTCAATTTCCATGTAGGGGCATTTCTTGGGATGCTGAGAAGCAAAGGAACTATGATCTGAGCCATGCCAATCCTGAGTTAGAATTACTGTTTGAAATTCCATCATTAATTTATTTATAGGTTCTATAATCGCCGTCCCATCGGGTACTTCTAGAGTTCCTCCGTCACAAAAATCATTCTGCAAATCTATAATTAGTAAAGCGTCAGTTTTTGACCTCATAATTCTTTCCTTTATTATGTTGATCTCACAGCTAAATACTTGTTTTATTCTGGTCAATACTTTCTCTTGTCATAGATGTGTATTTAGATATATTTAAAACCTTAATGTTTACTGTAATCGCCTTCTATCATTTTACTCGTTTCAATGAACCTAGCGAAATGCAGCCTTGTCTTATGAAGGCGTGCAGAAAGTATAATATTCGAGGAACAATCTTATTAGCAAGTGAAGGAATTAACGGTACTATTTCTGGTTCCAAAGATTCGATCGAGAAAATCATCCAGCAAATAAGAGCGCTACCTAATTGCCGTAATATTAATTTCAAAAAAAGTTTTACATCATCCCAGCCCTTTAATAGATTAAAAGTTCGTTTAAAACGTGAAATAGTTACGATGGGGCAACCTAATGTTAACCCTATGACAGGGACGGGGCGTTATATTAAAGCACACGACTGGGATGATTTCATCAATGATAAAGATGTAGTTTTAATCGATACCCGAAATGAGTACGAGGTAGGAATTGGGACTTTTAAAGGGGCTATTAACCCAAAGACACGAAGTTTTAGAGATTTTCCTAAGTGGTGGGAAGAAAATAAAAAATCCTATAGCGGAAAAAAAATAGCTATGTTCTGCACCGGTGGGATACGTTGTGAAAAATCAACTAACTTTCTTTTAAACAGCGGTGAAAAAGACGTTTTTCATTTAGATGGTGGTATTTTACAATATCTGGAGGAGATCCCAAAAGAAAAAAGCCACTGGAATGGAGAGTGTTTTGTTTTTGATGGTCGGGTGTCAGTTGGATTCGGACTTTCAAAAGGAAAGCATAGCCTATGTTTCGCCTGTCGTAGGCCTATACAGCCCGAAGATATTAAAAAACCAGGTTATGAACCCGGCGTAAGTTGTCACCAATGTTTAGAAGAGTACTCTGATAAGGATCGATCACGCTTTCGAGAAAGGCAAAACCAAATAGCACTTGCACGGAAACGTGGTGAAATACATATTGGGGCCTCCGATTAGCTGTTGGAAAAAATACTTCTACAAAACCTCAACATTTCCACATACGCTTATTGGCTGACCAGAGATTTTTGAACCCAACGGACTACAAAGAAATATAGCCTGATTAGCAATGTCTTGCGCAGTCACAGTTGTTCGTAGGGATACTTTACTTATCATTTCTGATTTCATCTCCTCAAACGATAAACCTATTTCTTTTGATCTTGCCTCTATCACCCCATCAATTCTTGGTCCCTCAACTATTCCCGGTAGGATAGCGTTGACGCGGATACCATCTGGGCCTAGTTCGACAGCCAAACTTTTCATAAATCCGATAATTGCCCACTTAGTTGCAGAATAAGGTGTTCGAAAAGCATATCCAAATCGACCTGCAACTGACGAAATACAAATCATTGATGCATTATTGGATTGTTTCAACATGGGAACAGCGCGTCTAGCACAGTAAAATTGGCCATTGAGGTTTATCTCTATTGTCCTATCCCACTCTTCTATTTCCATTTCATGTACCGCAGAAGTTGGACCAGCAATACCAGCGTTATTAACAAGTACGTCTAAACCTGAAAGCTTTTTCGCTACCTCACCAAAAAGGTAGTCGACTTCATCAGGCTTTGAGACATCGCATTTTGTGATACCCCAGTTAGGATGATCTGCCTCACAGGCCTGTAGAGCACTATCTGAGATGTCACAAACATGGATATTGGCACCAGCTTTTTCAAAAGTTTCAGCTATGGTCCGTCCTATTCCACTTGCACCAGCGGTAACCAAAACTCTCAAGTCTTTGATCTCATTCATATTGTTGTCCATTCTACTTCCTTATTTTTAAAAAGAAACATCATCTCCACCTTTTAGGCTTAACATCTCCCGAGCTTCTTTTGGAGTTGCTATATCCAAAGATAGTCCTTCTAAGATTTGTCTAATTTTTTTAACTTGCTCCGCATTGTTTTGAGCTAATTTTCCTGGACTAATCCATAAAGAATCCTCAAGTCCAACTCTAACATTTGCTCCTTGCGCAGCGCCTATGGATGCCAATGACATTTGGTTTTTTCCAGCTCCCAGAATTGACCAGTAATAATCTTCACCAAAAAGTCTATCGGCGGTTCGTTTCATATGCATTAGATCCTCCGGATGTCCCCCAATTCCCCCTAATATTCCAAATACTGATTGAATAAACAAAGGAGCCTTTGCTAAACCCCTGTCTACAAAATGCGCTAAACTGTACAAATGCGATATATCATAACATTCAAATTCAAATCGCGTTCCATTTTCATTTCCTATTCTAAGAATCGTTTCGATATCTTTAAATGTATTCTTAAAAATTCCATCTCTAGAGTTTTCAATGTGCTCACGTTCCCATGCATGCTTAAATTCAGTGAATCTATTCAACATTGGATATAATCCAAAATTCATCGAACCCATATTTAAAGAAGCAACTTCGGGTTTAAATAAAGCTACTGGCGCCATTCGTTCCTCTACTGTCATATGCATCGAACCGCCAGTAGTAATATTTACAACCGCATCCGTAGATTGCTTTATTCGAGGTAAAAACTGTTCATATAATTTTGGATCTTGAGACGGCTTTCCTGTTTCGGAATCTCTCGCATGTAGATGTAAAATAGCCGCGCCTGCTTCTGCTGCTGCAATCCCTGACTCAGCAATTTGACTAGGCGTTACAGGTAAGTATTCAGACATACTTGGTGTATGAATAGACCCCGTCACAGCACAAGTAATTATAACTTTAGAACTTTTTCTGGCCATAAACCTTTTCCTCCGATTTAGTTGCAAGTTTTAATATTTGACAAGAAATTTAAAAATTACAATAACATTATTAAAATTTAGAAAATTATTTACAATATTCTAATACGTAAATCGGAAAGGTTAGTTGTTTTATTCCTTGTAAAATTCAAGTAACTTGTTTTTGTGTAATTGTTCTTCAAAACTCATAAAACATATTCGGGAGATTTTATTTGTCTGTTTCAAAAACTTTAATTGAAGCAAAAAAACTTCATCGAAATAAAAACTTAAATAATGCATTGAAGATCTATAGTTCTATTTTGGAAAAAGTCCCAAATAATATAAAAGCTAAAAGAGGTATACTTCAAATCTATGAGGGTCTTGGGCCATCTAGCTCCTATTCCACATCACCCAACACACAGTTTAAATTATTATCAAAGTTCTTAACTGAAAATAAATTTTCGGATGCTCTTCTATACGCGAGAATAATCGCTGGATTAAACCCTAAGGATCCGAAGATTTACAATGCTCTTGGTGCCATTAACGCTAAACTAGGACTAATGAAAGAAGCTATCCTCTTTTTTAAAAAAGCACTAAAAATATCTCCTCGCTATCATGAGGCACATAATAATATTGCTATAGCATTTAAAAATATGAGTCAGCACACTGACGCTATTAGACACTTTGACCGAGCCATTACGTTGATACCAGATTACGCTAGCGCGTATTATAATCTTGGCTCTTTATATGAAAAATTAAATAAAAGGGAAGAATTGGCACACTTAATTACTCTAGCAAATAAGAATCTGCCGATTAACGATCCAATCATACTCCTTTTTCAAGCCTACTTAGAAAGTTCAAAAAATAACACTAAAACTTGTTTGAAGTTATTATTAGAAATAAGTCCAAAAGAACTCCCAACTTCTTTTCAAATTGATTTTTATTCATTGTCTGGAAAAACTTATGACAAATTAGGAGACTATTCTAAGGCCTTTAAAAGTTTTAGTGACCAGAACTTGGTAACAAAATCCATAAATTCAAGAGAATTAAATAATGCAAAAACATTCTTTGAAGAAACTAAAACACTTAAAAAAGCTTGGGAAATATTAAGATTAAAACCTAAAATTATTTCAAATCAAGTGCACGGAACTAATCTAGTTTTTCTTGTAGGCTTTCCTAGGACAGGTACTACATTATTAGATACAATACTAATGGGGCATCCAGAAATAACAATACTGGAGGAACAACCTATGGCAACTATAATGGCCAAAAGTTTTAGTGGTCTAGGGACTCCAGAAGAGTATATGAATCTCAGTGAAACAACTACACAAATGCTTAGAGAAACTTATTGGGGTGCACTCAATGAACAGTTAATCAATATATCCAGAGGAAAAGTTATTGTTGATAAGCACCCCCTCAATACACGTTACTTACCATTATTGAAACGGGCCTTTCCAAATGCTAAATTTATAGTTGCACTTCGGCACCCGTGCGACTGTGTCTTGAGCTGTTTCATGCAGAATTTTGAATTTAATCGTGGAACAGGAAACTTTTTAACCTTAGAGAATGCGGCTAGCCTGTATGTCGCGACAATGGGACTATGGGTTGCAATAGAAAAGAAGCTAACACTCGATTATCGAACTGTCCGTTACGAAGATTTTATTGAAGATATTGAAGGTATTTCGAAGTCTTTGATTGATTTCATTAATCTACCATGGGCAGAGAGTGTATTAAATCATACAATAACTGCTAAAAGCAGGACGCATATTTCAACCGCGAGTTACAATCAAGTAACAGAAAAAATATACCAGACGGCAAAAGGAAGATGGATTAACTATGAAGAACAACTTTCTGGAGTAATACCTAAGCTTTCCCCGTTTATTAAAAAGTTTGGTTATTAAAGTTTACAATATAAAAATAGATCAAGCTAACTGTTGAAAAATTATTAATAATAACCATCTAGCAAGGGTAGTAGAATTAAGAAAGGTAAAATAATGTCAGTAAAAAGTCATGAGTTTGAAGCAGATACAGGTAAAATCCTGGATATAGTTATTAACTCTCTATATTCTCAAAAAGAAATATTTATCAGAGAACTAATATCAAACGCTTCTGATGCACTTGATAAGCGACGCTATTTGTCAGCTACTGACTCCAAACTAAGTTCAAAAGAACCTGGTAAAATCACCATTAGTGTAAGTAAGAAAGATAAAACATTAACAATTTCAGATAATGGTATCGGGTTGAACGAGTCTGAAATGATCGAAGCCCTTGGAACAATCGCACGGTCCGGAACAAAAGACTTTATTGAAAGGCTTAATTCTTCAAAAGATAAAGAAGGAAGTAAAGTAGCATTAATTGGACAATTTGGTGTAGGGTTTTACTCTTCATTTATGGTTTCAGAAAACGTTTCAGTAGTATCTAGAAAAGCAGGAACAGACTCCGCTTTTAAATGGACAAGTGATGGTCATTCTGGATATGAAATATCCGAATCTCAAAAAGATGTTGAAGGAACATCGATTACTTTATTACTAAAAAAAGAGGATAAAGAATATCTTGATGAGGTTAGAATAAGCCATCTTGTAAAAAAATATTCGGACCACATATCTTACCCAATAGAGTGGATAGTATCTGACTCAGAGTCCCGTGTTCTTAACAGTGCTACAGCTATTTGGACCAAAAAACCTAAAGAAATAAAAAAAGAAGAATATAAATCATTTTATAATCAAATAGGCGGTTCGTACGATGAACCGTACTTAACATTACACAATAAAACAGAGGGTGCCATAGATTTTACTCAATTGCTATTTATTCCATCATCACCTCCTTTTGATCTTTTCGATCCCGAAAGGAAATCAAAGCTACAGTTATATATAAACAGAGTTTTTATTACAGATGATTGCGAGGACCTTGTCCCTAAGTGGCTCAGATTTATCAAGGGTATCGTTGATACCCCAGATGTTGACTTAAACGTCAGTCGCGAAATGTTACAGCAAAATCCAGC
>CEVX01169916.1_pt1 | contig 10449 bp, 9 predicted proteins | sample 356561 | NCBI WGS metagenome assembly CEVX01 (sample SAMEA2623886, study PRJEB7988) | marine metagenome | biome: marine biome (ENVO:00000447); feature: surface water layer (ENVO:00002042); material: "saline water (ENVO:00002010), including plankton (ENVO:xxxxxxxx)" | depth 5 m | reverse complement strand
TCAGCTCTTGATGTCAACTCAAAAGTCAGAAAAAAAGGAGAGTTAAAAGGAAAGGCCAGTTATTTACAATCTGAGGGAACAACTCAAGGCAGTCAATTTATAAGACATCTTATAAGCTATATTCATACATTAGATAACGGCTTTTCCCTTAAAATATGGGAAGAAGAAGAAAATAATTTAGTGACTAATTTAAATATTGACACGCTTGAGTCCAATTCATTTAGGTATACAGTATATGGCTCAGAATTAAATTTCAAAAAAACGAATACTACTGATATTAGTTTTTCTGGTAACCAGAGAATAGATTACCTTCCGTTTAATAAAAAACTCAATAGGATTACTAAAGCGAATAATGCAGGTATAAAATTCAAATTTGGAAATCAAAAAGGAACAAAATTTTTATGGAATTCAGTATTTAGAGAACTCACCATTGACAACCCTGATTTGATAACTCAGGAACCCGAAAACACATTGTTAAATAGATTCGATTATAAATTCAAACTACTAAACGGTTTGGTAAATTCTTCCTCCTTTTTTGAAATAGCCGCTGGAAGTGAATTAAAAAGACAGTATCAGTTTATAGAGGTCAACCCTGGGCAAGGTAATTTTGCATGGATAGATTTTGATAACGATTCCATACAAGATTTCACTGAGTTCGTAGTATCAGAATTTCAAGATCAAAATAATTACATAAAAGTATCCTTACCTAGCACTGAGCTTATAAAAACCTATAATAATGAGTTTAATCAGTCTTTGACGTTAAATCCTGCTCGACATCTTAAAAGAGACAAAAAAATCAATAGATTTATTACTCGATTTAATAATCAGTTCTTAATGAAATTAAACACAAAGATATCTAAGGAACAATCCCAGCGAATTCAACTACCATTTAAAAATGGAATTAACGATACTAATTTAATTTCTGCGGCATCTTCGTTAAGAAATACGATTTATTTTAATAGATCCAATCCCGTTTTTGGAATGAATTATTCAGTTAAAAAGAATCAAAATAAAAACATATTAACTTCTGGTTTTGAAGGAAGATCTATATCCTCAAGCTCAATTGATGTCAGATGGAATATCGCAAAAAAAATAACAGTTCGAAATAAATCGGAAATATCATCAAAATCAAGGTTATCAGAAGTATCAATGGATAACAATTATGAAATTAAAAGTTTTGTTTTTGAACCAAGAATCATTTTTCAAAAAGGTTCAAATTTTCGAACGTCTATTAACTCAGCATTTAAAAACAAAATGAATTTAGACTCTATTGGAGGAGAAAAAGCTGAGTTTAGAAAAATAGGTATTGAGATGACCTATAATCTTATATCCAAAGGACGAATTACTGGCGGTTTAGATTATATTTCAACCCTGTTTTCTGGAGAACAAGAAAATAATTCTCCATTACTTTTTGACATGCTAGAGGGCTTTCAAATAGGAACAAACTACACTTGGAAAATTAGTTATCAGCGAGCATTTAAAAATAATTTCCAAATTAATTTCCTTTATGAAGGAAGAGATTCCGAATTATCGAAAATTGTTCATACTGGAAATATGCAGGTTCAATTGTTATTTTAAAATTAAAAAAGCAGCCGAAAACACGGCCGCTTTTTAATTCAAAAAACTTCTTTTTATTCTCCTGTTACAATAGTTGTAACAGTTCCTTTAAATAATCCACCATAAACCGTTTGGTCAACAGTAGCTATTTTTTTAATACCTCCATTTTTAGCTGCAGCTATGACTCCTGTCTCTAAATGAAACCCTATTGGAATTCCTAGAATAGTAGTATAGGAAGATTCACCTACTTTTTCACCTCTCGCGTTATCAGTTACCATTAGCGGAACACTAACTGCACATGAAGCTAACGTAGTAACGATAATAGCTCCAAAAAATAATTTTGTTATACTTTTTTTCATGATTTTAAATTTTATTCTCCTGCAACAATTAGTTCGTATTTTCTAAATAAACCAAAATTGGTGATTTTAATATCAACAGCACCAACTTTTGTAATACCTGCTTTTTCAACAGCTTGAACAATACCGTATTTCTTGTTTAAACAAATCCCGCTAGAGATAACATAACCAGTTCCTGTAGGGATAGGCTTAGCAGCGAATATACAAGTGTTTTTGGATGATCCGGTTTTCTCTAAACTATTATTTGTAACAGTAAGAGGTTTTGTTATAGAGCATGACGTCATTATAAACGCAGAAACTCCTAAAATTGTTATTTTTTTTAATATTTTCATCTTAGTTGATTTTATTCTCCTGTTACTTCAGTTTTAATTGTTCCCCAAAAAACATAACTAGTGGTAGTAAATGTTGCACTACCAATTTTTGAAATACCACCATTTTCTGCGGCCTTCTTATAAGTATAGTTAGCATCCTTTTGAAAAGGTTTTGCAGTTGCAGACCCTGTTTTTGTACCAATCGGATTATTCGTTACCTGCATAATTTGATACTGACAAGATGACATTAATCCTACTACAGCAAAAGAAGCTATAGCAATTTTTAGTTTTTTCATACTCTAGTTTTTAAATTTTAAACAAATCTAAAGTAAATTACTTTTTAACAAAATTAAAAAGCAATTATTATTCAAAAAAAATACTTTTATTGAATAATGAAATTTTCTAACCTATTTGTGAATAAAAATTAATTATCTGTGATTTTGTTTTTAGAAACAAGTAATTAAAGTTATAATTTTACGTTAAATATCACCTAAAATACCAATCAAATCATTAAAACTAATATCAAGATAATCTGCTTGTTGTGGTAAAATACTTTTTGAGCTCATGCCAGGAATCGTATTAACTTCAATAAGATAGAATACATCACCTTTTAAAATAAAATCTATTCGAGCGACCTTATTTAATCGAAGTAATTTAAAAACCTTCTTGACAATTTCCTGACACTCTAATGCTTTCTCAAAATCTATATTTGCAGGAGTTATTTCAGTAGCCCCATCTTCGGAATATTTTTGTTTGTAATCAAAAAATTCAGACCTTACGATAATTTCTGTTAAAGGCATAACCTCTAAATTCCCTTTATTTTTAATAATCCCAACTGAAAACTCACGACCTTGAATAAACTCCTCAACAATAACCTCTGTATCATGCTGAAAAGCGTCATCTAATGCAGTTTTTAATGAAGACTGTATGTTTACTTTGTGCGTTCCTATTGAAGATCCTCCATTGTTGGGCTTAACAAAACAAGGGTAACTAATTTCTGAATATAATTTTGAATTGTCCTCCCATTTATAGAAAACAACTGATTTTGGGACTGCTATTCCGTAGGTACTTAAAAATCTATTGCACCAGTTTTTATTAAAAGTTAATGCGCTGGATAAGACATCTGATGAATTATAAGAAATCCCTAATAAATCAAAATATCCTGCTAATTTGCCATCCTCACCAGGTGATCCATGAATAATATTAAATACTGATTTAAATTCTATTTTTTCTTGCTCGGTATGAAATGAAAAATCATTTTTATCGATTGAATATTCGCGATTATTAAATTCAGCAACCCAATTTTTATCGATAATCCGAACTAAAATCTTTTGGTAAACTGCCGTATCAAATGCATTAAATATCTCGATGGCACTCTTTTTTGAAATTTCAAATTCACCTGAAAAACCTCCATAAACCAATGCTATGTATTCCATATTATTTATTTTCTTCTAAAATAGACGTTAGTTCAAACTAACTGTTCATTAGATTTAATTTTTTATTCAGAATAACATTGTTAGTTAAAAATAGAAAATAGGAGATTGCCAAAAAAAAAGACTCTGAAAATAACAGAGTCTTTTACCCAAATGTTATGCTTATAATTAATCAATCCACATTATCATGCAAAAAAGAGTTGTTCGAACGAATTTCCGGATTATTATCGCTATCATTTCCAATAGTAAATCTTGACTCTTTATTTTCTGATGAATGTTCAATATTATCTAACCGTACTTTTTTTCTAATATAAGCGGGTTCATCCTCCAAATCACTAATATTAGATGGCGATTTTAACTTTCCAGTCAAATTATTCAATTGACTCAACCTTTGTTGTGATCTTTTCAATCGTTCTTCAGCATCTAACTCATCAGCAAAGGTAGATTTGTCATTTTGAATGGTATTAGTATCGCTAATAGATGTTGAAACTGAGGTATCTGATAAGTTATGAAAGGTAGGTTCAAATTTTGCCCGTTCACTTAGTTCATCATTTACCTGAGATTTAAAATTAAATGCAGATTCTTTTGAAACTGTTTCATCATCAAATTGGGATTCAGAATCTTTGTATTGATTATCTTCCTCATATAAATTATGAACTATTTTTGGAGGACCTACAGTATCGTCTAAACTTTGCTCTGTAATTACAGGATTTGATTCTTCATGGTTTTGTGATGAGTCAATTGTTTTCTCAATTATTGGGATATCTAACTCCATTTTAACTTGTTCTACTTTCGGAGAATCAAGTGTTTTTAATTCAGGTTCCAACGAAACTTCTTGAGTTTGAAAAGTATTTTTGACTCTCTCCTCTCGATCAAGTTCGCCTTGTTCTTTTTTAAGATTATGAACTACTTTTTCTTTTTTCTTTTCAGTTTGAATACCCCCAATTGACTTATTAGCTTCAAATCCAGTTGCAATTAAGGTTATAGAAATATTATCGCCTAATTCTTCGTCTCTTCCTGTACCCCAAATAATATCGGCTGATAAGCCTGCTTCATCTTGGATATAGTCAGTAATTTGGGAGATTTCATCCATCATTACCTCACTATTTCCCGATGTAATGTTTAATAAAATATAGTTTGCTCCTTCAATATTATTATCATTGAGTAAGGGAGACTCCAACGCTTCTTGAGCAGCCTTAAGTGCTCTATTTTCGCCAGAAGCGAATGATGATCCCATAATGGCAACACCACTATCTGTCATTACTGTTCGTACATCCTCGAAATCAACATTAATATATCCAGTTCTTGTTATTATTTCAGCAATTCCTTTTGATGCTATTGTTAAAATATCGTCCGCTTTCGCAAATGCGTCAGACAGCGATAAGTTTCCATATATCTCTCGTAATTTATCATTACAAATAATAACGCAAGTATCTACAGAATCTCTTAATTCTTCCAAACCGCCATCTGCTTGATTTGATCTTTTTCTACCTTCAAATCCAAATGGATAAGTAACAATTGCTACGGTTAAGATACCTAGCTCTTTGGCGACTCTAGCAATAATTGGAGCAGCACCCGTTCCTGTACCACCTCCCATTCCAGCCGTGATAAAGAGCATTTTAGTATCTTTTTCTAAAATTTCTTTTATCTCATCAATATTTTCTATGGCAGCATTCTTTCCCACCTCAGCAATAGATCCTGCACCTCTTCCTCCCGTTAGATTTAAACCTAACTGAATCCTGTTCGGCACTGGACTCATTTCAAGCGACTGTTCATCTGTGTTGCATATAAAAAAGTCAACACCTTTTATACCTGCCTTATACATGTGGTTTACCGCATTGGAACCGCCACCTCCTACACCAAAGACTTTGATGATAGAGCTTTCTGATTTTTCAATTTCAAATTGCATCATAACATTGGTTGGTTTTTATCTGTTTTTTATTATTCAGAATCATCCTCAAAAAACTCACGAACTGGCTTTAATATAACATCAAAGAAGTTTCCCTTTTTCTTTGTCGAATGACTAGTTACTGTGTTAATTTTTCCTTTTTCTAGTCCCTTTATGACTAAACCTACACCCGTAGCAAAAACCGGACTTGTAATTTCATCTGTATTACCACTTGCGAGGTGCTCATTTGGATATCCTATTCTAGTATCCATACCTGTCATATATTCTACCAATTGACATATATGTTTCAATTGAGAACCCCCTCCGGTAATTACGATACCTCCTATTAGTTTTTTTTCAAAACCTGAGTTTTTAATCTCGAAATAAACGTTTTCTACAATTTCTTCTAATCGAGCTTGAATAATATTAGCCAAGTTTTTTACTGAAATTTCTTTTGGAGATCTCCCTCTTAATCCAGGAATACTAACGATCTCGTTCTCTTGATTTTCATTAGCTAATGCAGATCCAAATTTGACTTTTAAAAGTTCAGCTTGAGATTTTATAATAGTACATCCCTCTTTAATATCTTCAGTCACGATGTTCCCTCCAAAAGGAATAACTGCTGTATGACGAATAATTTGATCTTGAAAAATAGCAATGTCAGTTGTCCCCCCTCCAATATCTACTAAGGCTATACCAGCCTCTTTCTCTTCATTACTTAAAACAGCCTCAGAAGAGGCAAGAGGTTCTAAAATTAGTTCCGCAACCTTTAAACCGGCCTTTTCAACACATTTATAAATATTTTTTGCAGCAGTTACTTGACCCGTAATAATATGAAAATTAGCCTCCAATCTAGTCCCTGCCATTCCTATAGGATCTTTTATACCTTGTTCATTATCAACAATATATTCCTGTGGTAAAACATGAATAATTTCTTCCCCGGGAAGTGTTACAAGCTTGTACATGTCATCTATTAGACTATCAATATCTACTTGAGCAATTTCATCCTCAATAGTATGCCTTATTTTTTCTCCTCGATGTTGTAAACTCTTTATATGCTGACCCGCAATTCCAACATTTACAACACGGATATTAACCTCTGATTGTGCTTCAGCTTCAGCAACAGCTGTTTTAATACTTTCAACAGTTTTATCGATATTAGAGACAACTCCACGAGTAACACCAACAGATTCTGATTTACCCATCCCGAGAATTTCTATTTTCCCGTATTCATTTTTACTTCCTACCATACAAACAATCTTGGTAGTTCCAATATCTAAACCAACAACAATATCTTTTTCTTTTGAATTACTCATTCTAATTTCTTTATTTGCACACAATTTGCCTATCAAACTTCACATTAACTTCATTGTATTGATTCCAACCTAACTTAGGAGCAATCTCCTGATAATATCTTTTTATTTTATCAAATTTTCTGGTGTAATCAGTTAACTCTCCAAACATAAATTCTTCGTTTCCAATCAAAGGAATTATAACAGCATCTCCATTACTGTCAATATAAACTTGTCCAATTTGAGCTTTCAAAAAAGAACTTCTGCTTACATATTCAGCAAATTCATATACATCTTCTATCAATTTTGTGTGTGTCGACAAATCCTTTTCTACAAGTGTATCCTTAATATATCGATTGTAGTAATTTAAGTGTCCTGTTATGGTTAGCACTCTTGGGGAGTATTTTGTTGACCAACGCATTGTCTTTCCTTCATTATCTATGTAAAAACCAGGCAGTGAGTCAGGCTTTATTCGAGCAATTATCTTTCTGAGCTCAATCTCTATATTTACTTTATTGTTGTGTTCTACATATACTTCGGCATTTTTAACAGAGGGCTGACTTCCAAGTAAATATTCAATCTCAAACAAGGACAAATCATCGATTTCTTTTTCAAGAAAAGAATCACATCTTGTATATATTAAATTTCTCACATCATTCTCATCCAAAAAAGGGTCTCCTTTTGTTGCATCGATCGAAATATGAATATTTTCCACAAATTTTTTACCTTGTTCATTCTTAGTAAAGGACACCAAAATAAAAAAGGCCAGAAGCAGTGAAAAACCAATTATATTTTTGATACGATTGTTCATTAAAACACATTATTTGTTACTGTTTAACAAGAACTTTTTTAAATTATCTACTTCTGCACCTATATCTCCAGCGCCAATAGTTAAAACTACGGTAGAATTAGATGCACTAACATAGGAAAGGAGTTCTTTTTTTGAACAAAGCGTTTTTGAATTCATTAAAATTAGATCAAAAAGCATTTGAGAATCAACACCTGGAATGGGTTGTTCACGAGCGGGATATATATCCAAAAGTAATAATTCATCGAGCAATTCTAGACTCCTTGCAAAACCATCTGCAAAATCTTGTGTTCTAGAGAACAGATGAGGTTGAAAAATACCCAATATCCTTTTTGTCGGATACATTTTGCGAACTGATTGTATTAATTTTTTGATTTCTTCAGGATGATGTGCATAATCATCAATATAAATAAGATGTTCTGATTTTATATGAATATCAAATCGTCTTTCTACACCGCTATATTGTCCTATAGCTTCCTTTATTAATTGAGGGTTTAATCCCTCCTCTATACCCACTCCAAATGCTAACAATGCATTTTCCATATTGTGAATACCAGGTAATCCGAGCTTAACATTTTTTATCTCACCTTCTGACCATTTGAAATCAGCTAAAAAGTCTTGATTTTCGACTCTAAAATTGGCCGCAAAATAATCTGCTGATTTATCTTCGAGAGAGTATGTTTTATAAGAGCCTCCTAAAATACCTGATAATGAACTATGAATAATTCCAACACCATCGCTTCGCAAATTAGTTTCCAAATACTGCTTAAATGTTTTTTGCATTTCTTCTTTGGTTCCATAAATATCTAAATGATCAGGATCTATTGCCGAAACTGTAGCTATAGTTGGCTTTAGCTCTAAAAAAGAGCGATCATACTCATCCGCCTCAATTACTGTAATTTCACTATTTTCATCGTAATAATAATTACTACCTAAATCTTTTGAAATTCCACCCAAAAAAGCCGTAAATGGAATTTTACAATATTTGAAGATATATGATACCAAACTTGAAATAGTCGTTTTCCCATGAGTTCCAGCAATACCAATACTTTTGTTAATTTCAGTTATTTTCCCTAAAACTTGTGCTCTTTTAAGTATTTCAAATCCTTCTTTTTTAAAAAAACTCCATTCAGAATGATTTTTTGGTATTGCAGGTGTAACTATAACGAGGGTATTCTCCTTAGACTTAAACGATTCATCTAACAACAATAAGTTATCTTGATAATGGATTTTAACGCCCTCCCTAATAAGTTTTTTTGTTAAAGGAGTTTCAGTTTTATCGTATCCCGAGACGTTAAAACCTAACGCTAAAAAATAACGTGCAAGTGCGCTCATACCAATCCCTCCTACGCCAATAAAATATATATTTTTTTTAGAAATCAATTTTCAATAATTTTTCTACCTCAATCATAATTAAATCGGCCGCATTTTCAATTTTCAGCTTCTCTATATTGTGTATCAAAGTTTCTCGTTTCTCAGAATCAGAAAGTAACATATCGATAGTAGAAAAAAGCTTCTGTTTCACTTCAGAATCTTTCACTAATATTCCTGCATTATTATTGACTAATGCCATTGCATTTTCTGTTTGATGATCTTCTGCAGCGAAGGGAAAAGGTATCAAAACACATGGTTTTCCAACGATACTCATCTCTGTTACAGACATTGCTCCTGATCTGGAAATTATAACATCGGCAACCGCATATGCTAAATCCATATCATAAATAAACTCATGGGCACGTAGTAAATGACTTCCGATTTCTTGAAGTCTCAAATTAGATTCTTGAGTATAGAAACTACCCGTTTGCCATAATAATTGATACTCTTTTTCGACAAATCTTTCTAAATCAGCATCTATTGCATGATTAATACTTCTTGCACCCTGACTTCCTCCTATGGATAAAATAACGGGTTTGTTCCCATCTAATCCAAATTTATCCAAAGCGTATTTTCGTTTTCCTTCTGTATTCAAAATTTCTTGTCGTACTGGATTTCCGGTTATAACTAAACTTTTTGCTTTTGGAAAAAACTTCTGCATATCGCTAAAAGCGACACAAACTGTTCCAACTGATTTACCTAATAACTTATTAGTAATTCCAGGATACGAATTGGATTCATGAATCAAAGTTGGTATCTCTGCCCAAGTAGCGGCTTTTAAGAGAGGACCACTTGCAAAACCTCCAACACCTATGCAAATATCAGGCTTAAATCGTTTGATAATTCCCCTAGACTTCCATAAACTGGAAATTAATTTAAAGGGAAATGAAAGGTTTGATAGTGTTAACTTTCTTTGAATACCACTAATCCACAAACCTTCTATTGGGTATCCAGCTTTAGGTACTTTTTCCATCTCCATCTTACCCTCTGCACCAACAAAAAGTATGTCTGCCTTAGGGTATTTTAACTTTATAGCATTGGCAATCGCTATAGCCGGAAAGATGTGTCCACCTGTACCACCACCACTAACTATTACTTTGGGTGATTTCATCATTGTTTTTATTACTGCTTATTTCTCGACTCACACTAAGAATTATACCTATTGATACCGCTGTGAACCAAAGCGATGTACCTCCCATACTCACCATTGGTAATGGTTGACCCGTTACCGGAAAAATACCCACGGCAACTGCCATATTGCTAAAGGCTTGTAAAACTAAACCTGATGAAAGACCAATTACTAATAAAACCGAAAAAAGTTTATTGCATTTACGCGCAATTTTAATACTTCTAAAGAATAATATCAGGTACATCAATATAGTAAAAACACCTCCTATAATACCATAATTTCTAAGAATCGTAGCGTAGAT
>CEVX01043532.1_pt1 | contig 10492 bp, 5 predicted proteins | sample 356561 | NCBI WGS metagenome assembly CEVX01 (sample SAMEA2623886, study PRJEB7988) | marine metagenome | biome: marine biome (ENVO:00000447); feature: surface water layer (ENVO:00002042); material: "saline water (ENVO:00002010), including plankton (ENVO:xxxxxxxx)" | depth 5 m | reverse complement strand
TTGACCATCTGACCATCACCTTCGAACCGCTCCAGCGCTTTGCTGTCGCTGCTGAGATGGAATTCACCGCTGCGGACAATGATCTCGCGCAGGATGTCATTCTTCTGAGTGACGGTGACGATACCGGCGGTCTGGCTGAAGATGTCCTTCACTACCTCAGTGCCGGCTTCGATCCACTGACCGTCAGTGATCATCAACAACGAGATGTCCTTGTTGATCTCATGGGTCTCCTGAGGGATCCAGAGCAGGGTTCCACCTTTGTTGACCTCGTAGCCGTTCTTGGCAGAGCGGGCTTTTTTGATCGCTAGGCCTGGGGCGAACTTAACCAGACCGCCGGTTCCTGTTCGGAAACGATCGTCGGCCAGTTCTGCTACTACCTCACCAGAGCCGATCTTGCTGCCGGGAATGGTGTTGAGGCGATAACGGGTACCGTCCTTGGCCTCCAGATTCCAAATTTCACCTGAGTGAGTGGACTCCTCCAGCAGCTTGAAATCTTTGAGGGTCATCGCCGTGGTGACGATCTGAACCTCACGGGAATCACCGATGGAATCGCGTAGGCGAACCTCTCCCCCGTATTCACTTTTCTGGCTGGCCTCGGCCAGTATCTGTCCCTCTGTCACCTCCGTCTCGCTGGAGACCACAGGCTGAGCATTCGGAGGCAGGTTGTAGACATCGCCTGCCAGCACCCACATCCGGCCAAGGCGCTGGGCCTTGAGAGTGATGTTGCCCTGTCGGTCGGTGACCTCACGGGGCTGAATCGCCTGCTCGTAGCGCACCTGACCCGCCAAGTCGCAGATCACATCTTTGGTGGCCTTTTCAACGCTCTTCTTGACCGCGACGGCAGCAATCTGAGCGACGGTGACATCGCTCTCAATCTCCTGGTTGTTGTCAACAAACAGCAGGGAGCCGTAAGTGATGTCGATTTTCTGAGCCTTGCCCTTGCCGGAAGGCTTGATGGTGAGGGTGAAATCAACCTCAGCCTGCTGTGCGTTCACACCATGGGGCGTGCGGTAGGGGCGAACCCGTGCCTTGCTGCCGAATTCAACGGTGCCAGCAAGTTTGGAACGGACCACACCGGTCTCGGCTGTGGACACACCACCGGTGTGGAAAGTCCGCATGGTGAGCTGCGTTCCTGGCTCTCCGATGGACTGAGCCGCGATGATGCCAACCGCTTCACCGAGGTCAACAAGTTCGTTGTGGGCCAATGCCCACCCGTAGCAACGGCGGCAAACGGAACGGTTGGCTTCGCAGGTGAGTGGCGAACGAACGCTCACTGCTGTGACACCGGCCTTTTCAAAGCGGATGGACAGCGGTGGATCGATCTCTGTATTGCGCTCCGCCAAAACAGTGCCATCGGAACCAACCACCTGAGCGGCGGTCAGCCGACCCACGAGACGGCTACCGAAACGATGGTCCTCCGACTCGACGACAATGTGACGGGTCGTGCCGCAATCATCTTCACGGACAATCACGTCTTGAGCGACGTCGACAAGACGACGGGTCAGATAACCGGAGTCGGCTGTACGTAACGCGGTATCCACAAGACCCTTGCGGGCGCCGTAGGAGGAGATCACGTACTCCGTGACCGTCAGCCCCTCACGGAAGTTGGTGCGGATCGGAAGGTCGATGATTTCACCCTGAGGGTTGGCCATCAGGCCCCGCATACCCACCAGCTGACGCACCTGGGACATGTTTCCCCGAGCGCCGGAGTTGGCCATCATCCACACCGAGTTCAGCGGTGCGTTTTCGTCAAAGTTCTTTTTGACGGCATCCACCAGACGCTCGTTGGTCTCAGTCCAGGTGTCGATCACCTTGGTATGGCGCTCCACCTCGGTGATTTCACCAAGGCGATATCTCTCTTCTGTAGCAGTGATCTGCTCTTCGGCCTGGCTGAGCAACTCTTTTTTGGCCGCGGGGACCTTGAGGTCGTCGACCGAGATCGAAACGGCTGCCTGGGTGGCGTATTTAAAGCCGAGATCCTTGAGGTTGTCCGCCATTGCTGCCGTCACAGCAGTGCCATGGTTCTTGAAAGACCACGCCACCAGCTTTTTCAGACTGCGCTTATCAACGATGTGATTACGAAACGGCGGCGGAGTCTTGCTCAGCGGACGTGAGGCTGAAACGGGCGCCTTGGCGGCTTCCTTAGCGGCCTTGCTCTTGCTTGATTTGCGGGATTTTGAGGAGGAGGTCATGGCTGCGCGCAGATCGATGGTGGAAAACGAAACGGGAAGGGTGGAGATCAGGCGGCAGCCAGAGCACCGATAATTGTGTGATTCATCACGACACGCCCAGTGGTTGTGAGGATGTAGCGGCTAATCAGAGCTCCTTCTTCGTCAAAACGATCACGGCGGTAGGTCCACTGCTCAATACGGGTTCCGTCGCTGAGGGTTTCGCTCTTGATCGGCTCCTCCAGCTCGTCGTTGTCTTCAACTTCACCGTTGAAGCGCACCCAGATCCAATCGTGGAGACCAATGCGCTCGTCTTCGAAAGCGTGGAGCGCATCGTCGAGACTGGCGTAAGTGCGGCTGCGATCGCCGTAATCCGGCTGTTCGTAGCCGGGCTGAAGCGCCGTGAGGTAGTAGGAGCCCAGCACCATGTCCTGAGACGGGGTAACGATCGGTTCGCCGGTCGCTGGAGAAAGAATGTTGTTGCTCGCCAGCATCAACATCCGAGCCTCGGTCTGCGCCTCAATCGCCAGCGGCACATGGACGGCCATCTGGTCACCGTCGAAGTCAGCATTGAATGCCGGACAGACGAGGGGGTGGAGCTGGATGGCACGGCCATCCACCAGTTTGGGTTCGAAGGCCTGAATGCCGAGACGGTGCAACGTTGGAGCACGGTTCAACATGATCGGGTGACCATCGATCACCTCCTGCAAAACCTGCATCACCTCATCATCGGCACGCTGGATGAGTTTCTTTGCCGCCTTGATGTTGTTAACGATGTTCTGACGGATCAGGCGGTGAATCACGAACGGCTGGAACAGCTCGATCGCCATCTCCTTGGGCAGGCCGCACTGATGCATCTTCAGCTTTGGACCAACCACGATCACTGAACGGCCGGAATAATCGACCCGCTTACCGAGAAGGTTCTGACGGAAACGTCCCTGCTTGCCCTCAATGATGTCGCTGAGCGACTTCAGCGGCCTGTTGTTGGCACCTACAACCGTGCGACCACGGCGGCCGTTGTCGATCAAAGCGTCTACGGCTTCCTGCAGCATCCGCTTCTCGTTGCGGACGATGATCTCCGGGGCCAGGATCTCCTGAAGACGCGCCAGGCGATTGTTGCGGTTGATCACCCGGCGATAGAGATCGTTGAGATCACTCGTGGCGAAGCGTCCGCCGTCGAGCTGCACCATCGGACGCAGATCGGGCGGAATCACTGGGATCACGTCCAGCACCATCCACTCCGGACGGGCATCGGTGGCAATGAAGTTGTCGATCACACGCAAGCGCTTGATCAACTTGGCCCGTTTCTGACCCTTGCTGCCGTTGATGTCTTCACGCAGTTGTTGCGCCACCTCCTTGAGGGTGAGGTCTTCCAGAAGCTGCTTCAGGGCTTCAGCACCGATGCCGACCACCGGTTCGTTCTCGATCTCGGAATCTTCCGCGTAGATCTCATCTTCGATCTCGAGCCACTCGTCCTCTGTGAGCAGCTGTTTGTATTTCAGATCCTTGTGGTCGCCTGGATCAAGCACCACATAGCAGTTGAAATAAACGATCTGCTCAACATCCCGTAGAGGCATATCCAAAAGGATCGCCACGTAGCTGGGGATGCCCTTCAGATACCAGACATGGGATACGGGTGCCGCCAGCTTGATGAAGCCCATGCGATGGCGACGCACCCGGCTTTCTGTGACCTCCACACCACAGCGCTCGCAGACGATGCCGCGGTGGCGAACGCGCTTGTACTTACCGCAATGGCACTCCCAGTCCTTGGAGGGGCCGAAGATCTTTTCGCAAAACAGCCCGTCCATCTCGGGCTTGAGGGTGCGGTAGTTGATGGTCTCCGGTTTGGTGACCTCACCCACCACCTGACCGTTGGGCAGGGTGCGTTGACCCCACTCCATCACCCGATCGGGTGAAGCAAGGGTGATCTTGACGTAATCGAAATGGTTCTCGGTACGAAGATTGCTGTTGGTCATGGACGGTTAAGGAAGAAGGAGCGGTGTTTCTGTTCGTTCGTAGATCCGTCAGTCCTCGTCGTAATCCGCAACGCCGAGGGATTCGTACGTGGGGCGACTGGGGGTGCTGCGTCGGGGGTTCACGTCCTGCATCAGATCAACTTCCTTGCCTTCATCGGTATACACAGCAATGTCGAGCCCGAGGGACTGCAACTCGCGCATCAGCACCTTGAAGGATTCCGGTGTGCCAGGGCGCGGAATCGGCTTGCCTTTCACGATCGCGTTCAGAGCCTCGTTACGGCCCTGCATGTCGTCCGATTTGACCGTAAGGAGTTCTTGCAAGGTGTAGGCGGCGCCGTAGGCCTCGAGGGCCCAGACCTCCATCTCACCAAGTCTCTGACCACCCTGCTGTGCCTTGCCTCCCAGGGGCTGCTGGGTGACCAGGGAGTAAGGGCCTGTGGAACGGGCATGGATTTTGTCATCCACCAGGTGAACCAGCTTGAGGAAGTGGGCGTAACCCACAGCAACCGGCTGGTCAAATGGCTTGCCGGTACGACCATCTCGGAGAACCAGTTTGCCTGGATCTTTGGGGTTGTAAACCCAGGCCTTACCGGGCTGCTTTGCCGCCTCCGTCAGGAAGGTCTCGCAGGTGCGCTGCGACATTTCTGCACCGTGCATTTCATCGAAGGGAACGATGCGCACGCGGGAGTCCAGGTTTGAAGCAGCCCAGCCCATCAGCAGCTCAAACACCTGACCCACATTCATCCGGCTCGGCACACCGAGGGGGTTGAGGCAGATGTCCACCGGAGTGCCGTCGGGCAGGTAAGGCATGTCCTCCCGGGGAAGGATGCGACTGATGATTCCTTTGTTTCCGTGGCGGCCAGCCATTTTGTCGCCGACCTGAATCTTGCGGCGTTGGGCCACATAGACCCGCACAACCATGTTGGCGCCGGGGGGAAGCTCATCACCCTGTTCGCGGGTGTAGATCCGCACATCGACCACACGACCGCGCTCGGTTCCCGGAACCCTCAGGGAGTTGTCGCGAACGTCGCGGGCCTTTTCGCCGAAGATCGCGCGAAGCAGTTTCTCTTCCGGCGGCTGATCGGATTCACCCTTAGGGGTGACCTTGCCCACAAGGATGTCTCCGCTTTCAACGAAAGCACCGACACGGATGATGCCCATCTCATCGAGATTGCCAAGACTTTCCTCGGCAACATTCGGGATTTCCCGGGTGATTTCCTCCGGACCAAGCTTGGTTTGCCGGGCCTCAATCTCATACTTCTCGATGTGCACCGAGGTGTAGAGGTCATCGGTCACCAGACGCTCGCTGACAAGAAGTGCGTCCTCGAAGTTGTATCCCTCCCAGGGCATGTAGGCGATCAGAACGTTCTGGCCAAGGGCAATTTCGCCACCCTCACAGGCAGAACCATCGGCCAACACCTGACCGATGATCACAGAGTCGCCGCAACGAACAATCGGACGGTGGTTGAGGCAAGTGTCCTGGTTGGAACGCTGATATTTCTGCAGGAAGTGGTTGTGGTTGTTGCCGTCCTCGTCCTCCACCACGATTGCTGTGGCATCGACAAAAGTCACTGTGCCGTTGACTCTTGAGATCGGCACCATGCCTGAGTCGCGAGCGACCTGGGTCTCCAGGCCGGTTCCCACAAGCGCGCGCTGAGGACGCAGCAGCGGTACTGCCTGACGCTGCATGTTTGAGCCCATCAGAGCGCGGTTGGCGTCGTCGTGCTCCAGAAAAGGGATCAATGAAGCCGCCACGGAAATCACCTGGACGGGTGAAAGGGCGACGTAATCGACCTGCTCCGGGGAGACCTTTTCAAAATCCTGGCGGTAGCGAACAGGTATCAGGTCAGCTGAGATGCGACCGTCGTCTTCCGTCGCCACGTCACCGGGGGCAACGCGAACCTCATCTTCACGATCAGCGGACAGGTAGATCGGGTCGCCTTCCTTGATAACAACACCGTTATCCACCTTCCAGAAAGGGGTCTCGATGAAGCCGTACTCATTCACCCGAGCATGGGTGGCAAGGGAATTGATCAGACCAGCGTTAGGGCCTTCAGGCGTCTCAATTGGGCATAGACGGCCGTAGTGAGATGGGTGGATATCGCGTACAGCGAAACCGGCGCGCTCGCGGGTGAGACCACCAGGTCCAAGGGCCGAAATACGGCGCTTGTGAGTGAGCTCCGCCAGGGGATTGGTCTGATCCATGAACTGGCTCAGCTGGCTGGAGCCGAAGAACTCCTTGATCGCCGCCACCAGAGGCTTCGGGTTCACCAGTTGAGCCGGAGTGAGGGAATCGGTCTCACCAACGGTCATCCTCTCCTTGATGATTCGTTCCAGGCGGTTCAGGCCCACACGCACCTGGTTCTGGAGCAGCTCGCCCACCGAGCGCACCCGTCGGTTTCCGAGGTGATCGATGTCGTCAAGGCTGGCACCACCGACGTCCAACTCAAGATTGATCAGGTAATCGAGAGTTGAGAGGACGTCCTCGTGGGTGAGGGTGCGCACCGTGTCAGGGATGGTGAGGCGCAGCTTTTTATTGATCTTGTAGCGACCGACCCGTCCGAGGTCGTATCGCTTGGGATCAAAGAATCTGGTTTGCAGCAACTGCTGACCCCCGCTGACCGAGGGCGGTTCACCGGGCCGAAGCTTCTTGTACAGCTCAAGCAGAGCCTGGTCTTCCGAACTGATCCCTTCGTCATTAGCAGCGTCGATTGACTTTTTGTAGAACTCCGGATGCCTCAGCTTGTCGAGCACGTCGTTGTCCGACAGGCCCATGGCTCGCATGAGCACGTGGGCATTGATCTTGCGGGTTTTATCGACCCGAACATGCAGAAGATCGTTTTTATCGGTCTCGAACTTCAGCCAGGCGCCCCGATTAGGGATAACGCTGGCGTTGTAGGTACGCCGCCCGTTCTTGTCCATTTCATCTTTGAAATAGACACCGGGACTGCGCACGATCTGATTCACGATCACGCGCTCGGCACCATTGATGATGAAAGTGCCTCTTTCGGTCATCAGCGGCAGCTCACCGATGAAGACTTCCTGCTCTTTGATCTCGCCTGTCTCTTTGTTGACCAGGCGGCAGGTCACATACATCTGAGAGGCGAAGGTCGCATCGCGACGCTTGGCCTCTTCCACGTCGTGCCGTGGACGCTTGAGTCGGTACTCGCTGCCGATGAAATGCAGCTCAAGTTTGCCGGTGTAATCGGTGATCGGAGAGAAGCTCTCAAGCTCCTCGATCAGGCCGAGATCCAGAAACCACTTGAAACTTGCCCGCTGTACCTCAACCAGGTCGGGGAGGTAGGTAGCGGTCTTGGCGACCTGAATCGCGCTGCTGCTCATGCGGGGACCGGCAGGGAGGACGAAAGGGACACAACCTGGGCATCGTTACTGGCACCAACCCGTCACCACCAAGCAACAACAGCGGCTGACTGCGGCTCTTTCAAGGAGCCGGCAGTGCCGCAGTTGAGCTCAGAGATTTCGAGTCAGATCAGCTGACGACGACAAGTGCACCGGAAGGTAATTGGACGCTTCTGGTGCCATGACTCCGAAAAAACGGAAGCATGGCCAGGCAATACAACATCTTACATACGAGTATTGCTCTTTCCAAAGCAAGTTAGGGAAGCCTGAAGAGACGACGAGCGTTTGCCGTGCTGCTCTCAGCAACCTTCGACAGCTCAGCGTCTCGCAGGTCAGCCACCCGAGCAGCCACTGACGCCACAAAGGCCGGCTCGTTTCGCTTGCCGCGGCGAGGCACCGGCGCAAGGAACGGACAATCTGTCTCCACAAGAAAGCGATCTTCAGGCACCTGGCGAGCGCAGTCGTGCGTTGACACTGCCTTGGGGAACGTGACCGTACCGCTGAAACTGATGTAGAAGCCGAGCTCAAGGAACTGATGCATTTCTTCGGGAGTTCCTCCCCAGCAATGCATCACTCCGGAGGGACAACGTCCCTCCAATTGTCTAGGCCTCAGCTCACTCAGCATCGGTTCGGCAGCATCCCTGCAGTGGATGATCACAGGGAGATCCAATTCCACCGCCAGATCAAGTTGAGGCCGCAGCACATTCAGCTGCTCATCGAGGTTCTTGTCCCGGAACAGATCGAGTCCCAGCTCACCAATCGCGACCACGCGATCATCTTCCAAAGCCGCCCGTCGAAGCACCGCAACGGTGTCATCGCACCAGTGTTCCGTATCGAGCGGATGAACACCGACCGAGTAACGCATCTCCGGGAAGCGATCCGCCAGCGCCCGAATGGCTGGAATCTCCGATGGTTCAACACAGGCATGCAGCAAAGCCCCCACCCCTGCTTCGCGCCAACGGGATGCCACCGCGTCGAGATCTTCCTCGAAGTTGCGAAAAACAATGTGACAGTGGCTGTCGATCAGCGTCGGAGTGGACGACACAGGAGGGCCGAAACGCGCTTTCGACCCATTCTGCCGCTTGTTGTCGATGGCTCGAAAGGTTTCAGCTCAGCTGGCTGGTTCCAGAACGCTGCGAACCACTGCACTGAGGCGTGATTTCTGATTTGCACCATTGTTGCGGTGCAGCACCCCGACCTTCACGGCTTTATCGATTTTGCTGAAAGCAGCGTTGAGAGTGCTCTTGACAGTGGCTTTTGCCTCATCTCCAGGGGTGGCCTGGTAGGCGTCGCAGGCTGTGAAGCAGCGCTTCATCAGAGTGCGCAAGGCTGATTTGTAGTTGCGATTGCGCAGACGGTTGCGCTCAGCTACATCGATCCGTTTTTTCGCTGCTTTGTTATTGGCCACTGCCGCTGAAACGTTGCGAACAATCCATAAGAATACCTGCCGACTGGCACCCCATGCCAGGTCCTAGTTTCAGAACACTGTCCAGATCGCAACCTTGCCTGAGAGCAGCCCCGTGGCCTTCCCCCTGCTCTGCGTCCGCGATCCTCAGCAGGGTGCCGCTGAACTACTGAGGCTGACCCGGCGAACCAGCACAAGCCAGCAAAGGGAGGTGAGAGATCGGGTTGACACCATTTTGAGTGAGGTGAAAGAACGCGGAGACAGCGCCGTACGCGAATTCACGCAACGGTTTGATCGCTTTGACCCCCAGCCCCTGACGGTTTCAACCAAGGAGCTCGAACGCGCCTGGACGCAGTTGCCGGGAGACCTCCGGGATGCCCTGGAGCTGGCCCATCGCCGCATCAGTGAATTCCATCAGCGTCAGCGGCCAGCCGACATCAGCATGGAAGGGGTCCATGGGGAACGACTGGGCCGCCGCTGGCGACCTGTCAAGAGAGCCGGTCTTTACGTACCGGGGGGCCGCGCTGCCTACCCCAGCACCGTTTTGATGAATGCTGTTCCCGCAAGGGTGGCCGGAGTAAATGACACCGTGATCTGCTCACCGGCAGGCCCCGACGGGCAGGTGAATCAAGTTGTTCTGGCAGCGGCCCATATGGCTGGTGTGCGTACTGTTCTGCGGATTGGAGGTGCGCAGGCGATCGCCGCAATGGCCTACGGCACTGAAAGTGTTGACAAAGTGGATGTGATCAGTGGTCCTGGAAACATCTATGTGACCCTGGCAAAGCAGGCTGTCTACGGCCAGGTGGGCATCGATTCCCTGGCAGGCCCAAGCGAAGTGCTGGTGATCGCCGATCACACCGCCAAGGCGAACCAAGTGGCGTCAGACCTGCTGGCTCAGGCCGAGCACGATCCACTGGCTTCCGCCGTGTTGATCACCACATCGGCCGAACTCGCTGACTCTGTTGGGCTGGCCATTGCTCAGCAACTGGAGGATCACCCACGCCGGGAAATCTGCGAAACATCGCTCAGAGACTGGGGCCTTGTGGTGATCTGCGACGACCTTGAGACCTGCGCTCAACTGAGCGACAACTTCGCTCCTGAACATCTGGAATTGCTTGTGGAACGACCGGAGGCCTTGGCGGATCGCATCGAACATGCCGGCGCCATTTTTCTGGGCCCCTGGTCGCCCGAAGCTGTGGGCGACTACCTGGCGGGCCCAAACCACACCCTTCCAACCTGCGCCGCAGCCCGCTTCAGCGGAGCGCTTTCGGTGGAGACGTTCATGCGACACACATCGATGATCGCCTTCAACCGAGCCGCCCTGGAGGCCACGGGATCGGCGGTCTGCGAGCTGGCCAAGAGCGAAGGACTGCACAGCCATGCTGAGTCTGTGAGACAACGTCTCAGCTGAGGCGCTTCTCCAGGCTGCGCACCCCTGCGCTTCCGGAAGAGACCTCACCAACCAGAACCTCATCCGCCAAATTGACGAACAGGCCGTTCTCAAGAACACCCGGGATGTTGTTGATCGTCTGCTCCAGAGCGATGGGCTCACCAATGCCATCGTTGAGCTTCAAATCGAGGAC
>CEVX01060194.1_pt1 | contig 10527 bp, 11 predicted proteins | sample 356561 | NCBI WGS metagenome assembly CEVX01 (sample SAMEA2623886, study PRJEB7988) | marine metagenome | biome: marine biome (ENVO:00000447); feature: surface water layer (ENVO:00002042); material: "saline water (ENVO:00002010), including plankton (ENVO:xxxxxxxx)" | depth 5 m | reverse complement strand
CTTTATAAACAACAGGAAACGGAGTTTTAAAAGTAAACGTTGAGCTGCCTACACCTTCCGCACCTCTTGATTCAGTTAAGAGGAGAAGCGAAAAAAACAAACTGCTGAAAATGGAACGCATAAGCATCACTAATTAAAAAAAGATAACAAAAACCAAGCTGTAATCCCACACCAAGCTTGGTTTACTTATAACTAACAGGCAGAATCCTCGAATGACAATAGAAGACGAACTATTGAAATCACTGCTTGCTTTCGAAGCAGCTGTAAGCTCCATCAGCAAAGATAAGAAGCCAGATTTGATGTCGTACTTCAATCAAATCGACAATCTTGCATCTCAACTTCCTAAAACCACTGACGGGGAGCTACTCCATTACCTTCAAAAAAAAAGCTATGAAAAAGCCCGCTTATTTTTGGAAGGCCGCAATGCTGATATTCAAAAAGGTAGTTGTCTTCGTTAAAAAACAAAATGTTTGAAGATACTATCGCAGCTATCGCCACACCTCTAGGCGAAGGAGGAATCGCCATAATAAGAATTTCAGGTGAAAACGCTTTAAGCGTCGGCGACAGAGTCTTCCAACCAATTTCAGGCAACACAAACCATCTTGAAAATGCGAAATCGCATACAATTCATTACGGCTATATTTCACTAAACAATCAACGCTTGGATGAAGTCATGGTATCAGTCATGCGTGCCCCAGCTACTTTCACCAGAGAAGATATAATTGAGATTAATTGCCATGGAGGAATGCAAGCAACTAAGACCGTATTGGATGCCGTACTAAAATCTGGAGCTCGACTGGCTATTCCAGGAGAATTCACAAAGCGCGCATTCCTTCACGGACGAATAGACCTTACACAAGCAGAAGCAGTGGCTGATATCATCAACGCTCGAACAAATCTTGCCTTAAGCGCCGCTAATGAACAGCTTGCTGGAAAACTATCAGAACGTATTAATCAACTTCGCGATGATACAATGCATGTTCTCGCACATGTCGAGGCACATATCGATTTCCCCGACGAAGATATCGAACCAGACACAATGGACGGATTGATTAAACGCCTTAAGAAAACTAAATCATTCATTGATCAATTACTATCAACAGCTAACGACGGCAAACTAATTCGAAGAGGCATTCGAATAGCAATCATAGGCAAACCAAACGCAGGCAAATCCAGCCTCTTGAACCAACTACTTGGCCACGACCGGGCTATCGTCTCCAATATTGCCGGAACAACACGCGACACAATCTCTGAGGAAGCACAAATTCGAGATATACTAGTTGTTTTTATAGACACTGCCGGATTACAAGAGACTGATGACAAAGTTGAACAAGAAGGGGTAAAACGAAGTCACGACTCAATTAAACAAGCAGACCTTATACTTTACGTACTTGACTCATCCAAACCTTTGACACCGGATTCCCAATTGAGTTTGAAAGATTTGGCAAACCGAAAACATATTTTAGTCCTAAACAAAAATGACCTACCAGAAGCCCTTGATCCTAAGAGCATAGAAGAATTTAAAACTATATCTATTAGTTCAATTAATGGCGACGGAATAGAATCCTTAAAAGACGCTATTAAATCTTCAGTTTGGGAAGGAGGAATCAAGTCGGAAATGCTCGAAGTAATGATTAATTCTCGCCACCAGGAAGCTCTTATCCGCGCTAGAATCTCCTTGGAAGCAGCTCTCTCTCAACTTCAATCTGGTCTCACATTAGATCTTATAGCCCTTGATTTAAGAGTCACCGCGAATGCAATCGGAGAAATTGTAGGTAAAACAACAACAGAGGATTTACTCGACTCAATTTTTAGTACTTTTTGCATCGGAAAATAGTAATCATCAAGTTTCTTGAAGTGATCACTTTAGAAGCGTAATTTCCCTGCGCATTATTTGATTTAGGCATATTTAGTTTTAAACAAAATGAAGTTTACTAGTACTTTCATTATTTTATTTTTACCTTGGCTGGTACTTTCCGGAAAGTATGACCTATTGCATGTCAGCATGGGCTTACTATGCTCTGCGCTAGTAGCTTTTTGGTGCAAAGATCTCCTATTCCCTAAAGACAACATCTCGATAATTAAATTTTGCAAAAGACTTATGCGTTTTATTCCCTATATATGTTGGCTTTTTTGGCAAATTATCCTTTCAAATGTGCATGTCCTCAAAGTTGCTCTTTCTCCAAGCATGCACAATCTAATTTCTCCTAAGATGGTCAGTTTTGATACAGATGTAACTGAGGAAATTTCTAAGTTTGTTTTGGCTAACTCAATCACCCTAACACCAGGAACTGTCACAGTGCGCGTAGAAGGTAGAAAATTTCTTGTACACGCTCTAACTAAAAAAGCAGCCTCTGGACTGCCGGGGGAATCGGACGAAATGGAGCGCCGAATCATTAATGTTTTTGAAAAAGAAAATTGAGCACGTTTATAACCATAGCTGGCGTAGCCTTAATAGGCCTAATGTTACTTGTATTAGTACGAGTTATAAAAGGCCCGACAGTGATCGACAGGCTAGTAGCAGTAAACGTAATAGGAACTAAATCGATCGTCTTGCTTTTATTTGCAGGAATCCTTTTCGAACAACTTGATATGTTCGTTGACATTGCATTGGGATACGGGCTTCTCAATTTTATTGTATCAATTGCAGCTTCTCGCTATTACCAACATCGCAGATCTCTCGAACAGAAAGAACAAACTTCCTAATGGAATTCGCAGCTTACTTCTTTATCGTGATGGGCCTAATCTTCTTTTTAGGCACATCCATAGGTCTTTTGCGATTTCCTGATTTTTATACACGTATGCATGCGGCAGGAAAAGGAGACACCCTTTCAACTGTCTTAATCTTACTTGGCTGTATTTTTGCTGTTTTTTTCCAAGGACACTTAACTTTACTCTTAAGCCTTAAGATCCTTCTCATTATAATCTTTGTTTTTATCGGCAGTCCAACTGCAACACATGCCATGATGGATTCCGGAGAGAGAGCGGGTGCCAAACCCTGGAAAAAGAAAGGAGAAAACAAGTAATGGCCGAGTTGCCCATATGGCAATACGACACACTATTTCTAATCTTAGTTCTACTTTTTGGTATTACTGCGTTAGCAATGCAAAACTTAATGGCCGCTGCAATTGTATTCGGTGCTTACAGTTTCTTGATGTGCTTAATCTGGACTACAATGGGAGCTGTGGATGTAGCTTTCACAGAAGCTGCCGTTGGAGCAGGTGTTAGTACTGTTTTTATATTTGCTACAATTTATAACACAGGAGTATGCGCTAAACCTAAAAATCCCCGGTTAGCATTTAAGTTATTTGCAGGATTAATTTGCTTTGTAACAGGAGCTTTCTTACTTAGCGCTTTATCTGATTTCCCAAACTGGGGAGATCCTTATTCTCCAGTGAATTCTACTATTTCACCATATTACATTGAGAACACTATTAGAGATACCCACGTTCCTAATATAGTTACTACAGTCTTGGCCGATTATCGCGGATTCGACACCCTACTTGAAACAGCAGTAGTATTTATTGCCTGTATCGCTATATACTCAATCCTCCGTGTTGATGCTGCAAAATCAAAAGTAGTAGAACCTGATATCGTAACTTCTCCCCCAGCTTATGATCCAACCGACAGCCTGATTATCCGACAGGCAAGCAGAATCATGGTGCCTTTTATGCAGATTTTCGCCTTGTATGTTATTGCCCATGGTCATTACAGCCCAGGCGGAGGGTTTCAAGGGGGGGTAATTCTTGGAGCTAGTATTATCCTTCTTTGTATATCATTCGACCTGAAATATGTTCTTCGACAATGGACAGAAAAGAAAATCATGATCTTAACTTCTTTAGGCGTATTAATTTTTGCCACAGTAGGCTTGGCTTGCGTAATAATGGGCGGAGAATATTTAAATTATGAAGTTCTCGATCCTATCCTGCCTGGAGATAAAGCCTACGCACGTTCGCACGCAATTCTACTAGTTGAAATTGGTGTTGGAATTACAGTCATGTTCAGCATGATTGGTATTTATATTAATTTAGCCTCAAACGGCAGATTCGATCGAGGGTTATAGTAATGGAAGAATTTATAGATAAATTTAACTATGTCTTAGTTGTCATTCTAATGATGACAGGACTTTGGTCGATGTTGGCTCAAAATAATCTAATTAAAAAATGTATCGGAATGGCTATTTTTCAAACCGGAATTATTTTGTTTTTCATCTCTATAGGAGCCAAAAACAATGCTCTCATTCCAATTCTTACTGAGACAGCAAACCACACCTACAATGATCCAAATGTTAATGAGGTAACCAATCCTCTTACTCAAATCCTAATGCTCACTGCAATTGTTGTTGGAGTTGCAACGCTAGGAGTTGGCTTGGCATTAGCTCAGAAAGTTCACCAACAAAATGACTCGTTTGATGAAGATGAAATACTCAACAACCAAACTAAATGATCGAGCACTTACCCATTTTAATTATATTGGGACCTCTTTTAGGAGCGGTATTTGCTTCGTTAACAAGTTGGTATCGGCCAAAACTGTCATTCCCCGTTGTAATATTCGGTTTAGCTATATCATCGCTATCTGCAATTTTAATAGTCTTCAAACTAGCTTTCAGTGAATTAGATGTCATTCATTACCAACTTGGAGGATGGGGAACTCCAGAAAAAGATGAATATGGTATAGTCGGCATACAAATAAGTGTTGATTATCTTAATGGCCTCATCTTAGCAACTGTCTCGACTATCGGGCTACTTACAGCTGTTTTTTCTACTCGAAGTGTTGAACGAGAATTAACAGGTCAACAACGATACTTTTTTTCACTTTTTTCTCTTCTTGTATCAGGTCTTCTGGGCATCTCAATCACCGGAGATATCTTCAACTTATACGTCTTTATGGAGATAGCTGCATTATCAAGTTATGCTTTAATCGCATATGGTAAAGGGCGTTCTTATATGGCATCCTTTAACTATCTTATGATGGGCACAATGGGCGCCTGTTTATATCTACTAGGAGTTGGATTCGTATTTGTCAAAACAGGAACTTTAAACATCGAAAACCTCTCACAAATAATTCCTCAGACATTACAGAATTCGCAGGCTGTCTTTGTAGGTTTTGTTCTAATAATGATTGGGGCTTGGGCAAAAATGGCTTTCTTCCCATTACATGGCTGGTTACCAAATGCATATTCTTATGCCCCAACTGCCAGTGGAGCTTTATTAGCACCATTAGCAACAAAAGTTTCCGTTTATGCAATGCTTCGGATCATGATTACTGTCTATTCTATAGACTACGTCCTAAAGTCACCAAGCATCCAATCCACAGTTCTACTACTCTCAACAATCTCTATTTTAGTTGGGTCATTCTTTTCTATTACACAAAGCAATTTAAGGAAAATAGCCTGTTACTTTATAATATCCGAAATTGGTTACATGGTTGGGGGTGCTTGGCTTGCAAACGAACCGGGATTGAAGGGAGCGATATATCATGTAGTAGCTGATGCTGCTATGACCTCTGCATTTTTCATGATCATAGGTTGTATTGTCTATCGAACCGGGCAAACAGAACTTAAAAAACTAGACGGCCTATTTTATAAAATGCCATTAACATTTGTGGCATTAATAATCACTATGGCCGCATTAATTGGGGTGCCTCCAACATGTGGTTTTTTTAGCAAGTTCTATCTAATTCAAGGAGCAGTACAGGCGGGCACTTGGCATTTCGTTATTGCCCTATTGATATCAAGCTTAATTAAAGCCATCATTTTATTTCGCATTATTGAAATTGGTTATAACAAAGTGCCCAATCCTGCCAAAGAAGGAAACAAAACCATCACTCGTGAAGAGGCTCCCCTTAGCATGCTCATCCCTACATTAATAGTTACACTTAGCTTAATCCTAATTGGTCTTTTCACTGACAAATTGGTAACTAATTTTATAGCCAAAGCACTACCGGAGATCCCCTCCTTATAAACAATGGAAGAAACACTAACCACACCCTTCTGGATTGTTTTCATCTCATCGATGGCGGCAGTTCTAATCGCTTTATGTGGCCGCGCACCAAATCTCCGAGAAGCAATCATCTTTTTGGCAGCTATTTGCAAACTAGCTTTGCTCAGCACTCTTACCTCAGGGGTTTTAGATGGGAAATTATATACTTTTACTCTTATCAACCTACTTCCAAACGTCGGGTTATCATTTAAAGTTGACGGTGCAGGACTTTTATTTGCCTTTGTCTCAGTAACACTCTGGATACCTGTCACCATTTATTCCATCGGCCTGCTACGCCCAAAAAAAGACCTTTCACAAACTAGGTTTTATGCTTGTTTTTCAATAGCAATATCTTCCGCAGTCGGTGTCGCTTTTTCAGCGAATCTTCTGACGATGTTTATTTTTTACGAAATACTTTCTTTATCTACTTATCCATTGGTCACCCACAATCAAGATGATGAAGCCATCAAGGGTGGCCGAAAATATCTCACGTATTTGCTCACCACATCTGTGGGGCTAGCCTTGCCAGCAATGATTATAGTTTACCAGCATACTGGCAGTCTAGACTTCACGGGAGGCGGTGTTTTTAACGACAAGACAAGTAACACTCTTCTAACAATACTAGTCGTAATGTTCCTATTCGGATTCGCTAAAGCCGGATTAATGCCATTTCACGCTTGGCTTCCGGGTGCAATGGTAGCCCCAGCTCCTGTGAGTTCGCTTCTTCATGCAGTTGCCGTGGTTAAGGTTGGTGTGTTTTCTATAATTCGCATTACAACTGGCATATTTGGTGTAGACCTTTTGGCTAACACCCCATCACTTACAACGATCATATGTGTTATAGCAGCCATTACTCTCATTACTGCCTCACTAATCGCATTGACTCAGGACAATCTAAAGGCTCGGCTAGCTTACTCTACCATAGGTCAACTATCATACATAATACTAGGTGTAGGACTTGCCTCTGAAAGTGGCATTGCTGGAGCAATGTTACACATACCCATGCATGCAGTTGGTAAAATCACTCTGTTCCTTTGCGCTGGTGCAATATACGAGGCTTGTGGCGCAAAATACATTAGTCAAATGAACGGTATCGGACGCAAAATACCTTTCACATTTACGGCCTTTTTCCTTGGGTCGCTTTGCGTAATTGGACTGCCGCCAACAGGTGGTTTTATCAGTAAATGGCATTTACTAAATGGCACTTTGGATTCCAGTCAACAATGGACATTCGCTATTTTCCTTATCAGTTCATTTCTTAATGCGGCGTACTTTATTCCCATTGTATTTAAAGGATTCTTCTCAGCTCCGTCAGATGAAAAGGTATATAATAAAGCATCAGAACCATCTATGTTAATGGTTGCCCCGATGCTGATCACTGCTACGGGCTGCCTTTTAGTGTTTTTCTTTTCTAACTTTCTTTACCAGTTCGTGGAGCAATTTTTAAACGTGTACGCAAAGACCAACTAAAACTGAAAACATGGCAATAAAGAAAAAAGCGACACAAAAAAAAGCGGTCACTAAGAAGACAAAAGCTAAACCGAGTGTCTCGAAAGAAATAATTCCCGATGAAGATAATCCATATATAAGCCCTTCTTTCTGGAAAGCAATGTGGATAATTAGTGGTATTTCAATCATACTCGAGTTCTTCATTCATCGGCACAAACACTTTAAAGAACTCGATGCATCTGTATTGGGTAATATGAGTAATTGGTTTGGATTCTATGGAATGCTTGGTTTAATTGCATGTAGCGGATCTATTCTAATTGCCAAGGGCCTCAGTGTATTTCTAAAAGCAAAGGAGGACTTTCACGATGACACTCCTTAACAATTTACCTCCTGCATTCCTGCTGATAATTGGTGCATTGATATTGGTAATTTTACCTGCCACTGCTCGTAAGGTTGGAGCTATTACTTTAGCCCTTTTTGGATTTTATGCCATATCACAATTAAGTGAGGAAAGTAGATTCTTACCAGAATTTCTTGGATATGATCTTACTCTTCTACGAGTAGATTCAACCAGTAAAGTTTTTGGATATATTTTCACACTGAGTGCTTTTGGAGCACTTGCCTTTTCGTGGAGCGAACGTTGCCGACTGCAAAACACTGCTGCATTGATCTATGTTGGAAGCGCATTGGGAGTGGTTTTCGCCGGAGATATGATTAGCTGGTATCTCTTCTGGGAGATGATGGCTATATCGTCAACGTTCTTAATACTTGCCCGAAATAACGAAAGGGCGCGACTCGCTGCGCAAAGGTATATTCTACTTCATCTGGCGGGAGGACTAGTATTACTGACAGGCATTCTTCTCGCAATTCACGAAACGGGATCTATTGATTTCACTAAGGAAAATATCCATCAAAATGCTACAGCTAAAAACTTCATTCTAATTGGAATTTTAATAAACGCAGCTGCTGTTCCATTTTCAAGCTGGCTGCCAGACGCTTATCCTGAGTCCACCGTTTTTGGAGGTATTATACTTAGTGCATATACAACTAAAACTGCTGTTTATACTCTTGTACGCGGGTTTCCAGGTGAAGAGATTTTAATTCCAATCGGCTGTATTATGGCAGTCTATGGTATCATATACGCCTTACTTGAAAATGACATGCGCCGAATTCTCGCATATAGCATAATTAACCAAGTAGGATTTATGGTATGTGGAGTTGGGATAGGCACTAAACTTGCAATTGCTGGCGTTGTTGCCCATGCATTTTGTGGTGTTATATACAAATCCCTACTTTGGATGTCAGCAGGTGCTGTGCTTTATCGCACCAATAAAAGTAAATGCACAGAGCTGGGAGGACTCTATAAAACAATGCCAATTACTATGGTTTTAGGCACGATCGGAGCCCTCTCCATTTCCGGAGTACCGCTAACAAGCGGCTTTATCAGTAAAACTCTAATTACTGCCGCTGCTGATCACCAAAACTATATATGGGCGTGGCTAGCTCTTGAGGTCGCTTCTGCGGGCGTAGTTCTTCATGCTGGGATAAAATTTCCGTTCTTCGTATTCTTTAATGTCGACCGCGGACTTCGCCCCAAGGAGGCCCCCCGACCTATGATTTTTGGAATGAGTCTAATGGCTTTCCTTTCCATCTACCTAGGGCTTAACCCAAGCAGCCTGTACAGCATATTACCAAACAACGAGATTTTGGCTGACCAAAAAAATTTTTACGATATATATATAAAGCACTTTGACCATGTTACCACGATGCTCCAAATGCTAATATTTTCTGGACTAACATTCTTCCTTTTTCTTCCTATGCTAAGACCAACTCCAACAATCTCAATTGATTTCGACTGGTTCTACCGAAAAGGGGCAAAAATATTTTATTATAGTGTAGACAAAGCCTTCAATAGCATCAATCGAGCAGCTGAAAAGTTAGTTATCAAAACATTTCTACCAGCCTTAGTGCAGTTTATTATAACTGCTCCTGTATCAATTACGAAAATACTACTTCGCCCTATTTGGCAGGAATCACTAAGCGCGGATAAAAGCACCTTGAAGAAACAAGAAAAAGATCTTACAGCAAAATTCTCTTCAGGAACTTTTCCCGTAGCTTACTCTGCAATTTTTATCTTAATTTTTATTGGTCTACTTATCTTTCTCGGCAGTACATCCAATTAAAAAAATTATTAATGCTTACTTGTAGCATTTTGAATCTTGCACTTTTCGGCAAGCGGGTTGAAGTTTTTCATATCTGTCCCAAATATTAACACACTTATGAAAAAACTCTTTTACAAATCCATTCTTCACCCAGTCTGCATTTGCTTTTGGTTAGTATTCTTAATTTCCCCCAATAACCCGAAAGCAGAAATTACAGGCCAATGGAACTTTACTGACGGCCTAACTGCAAAAATCGGACAAGACCTCGAATGGAATTTTGATCAAGGCGAAGCAAAGTTCGGCAAAGCAAGTGAATTCAAAGTAAAAGCTATCGACGGCAAGGATCCAATGGTCATGAGCTTTCCTAACAGTAATCCGGAATCTGATTTTAATGGATTAGACGTATATCATAGTGGTGAGCCAAATGGCGGATCCGACTGGCTAGTAAACAAATACACTATTATCGCAGATCTTTACTATACTGTTAGATCCTATAACAAAATAAGAGCATTAGTTGCTCTTAATGATTTTGAGGGAGCTCAATTTTTAATTGGTACAAGCAACGGAGTCGGAAGTGGTTCATTTTCCGGAAAATTAAGGCCTAATGGTTGGTATCGCGTAGCTTTTACAGTTGATCATGTGATTGGGGAGATAAACTATTACATCAATGGAGAATTTGTTGGAACAGAGGTAATTGATAAAGCACAAGACGACGATGGGAAATATGCTATGGAAGATGTGTTTTATCTTTTTAAACATACCTCCGATTCATTCGGAGGTTTCATTAGCAGCCTTCAATACAGAGACGAAGTATTGCCTGGATCGATTATTGAAGAACTAGGCAATCCAAGCGCAGAGGGCATTCCCTCAAAACCACCCGTTAAGCCTTATATTGTTTCTGTTTTTCCAAAGCCCACACCTTTCAGGCGTCCGAT
>CEVX01075015.1_pt1 | contig 10531 bp, 8 predicted proteins | sample 356561 | NCBI WGS metagenome assembly CEVX01 (sample SAMEA2623886, study PRJEB7988) | marine metagenome | biome: marine biome (ENVO:00000447); feature: surface water layer (ENVO:00002042); material: "saline water (ENVO:00002010), including plankton (ENVO:xxxxxxxx)" | depth 5 m | reverse complement strand
GGTTATGCTCAGATGATTTACTACACCAACATTGGTACTATTGCTCCAGATAATAATTACCTTGTTTTCACCTCAGACGGGACTCTAGTCGGGCAACTTTCCAGCGGTTTCGTTGCTAGTCTAAGAAATGGAGATGTTTTCCTTTTGGGCGGTTCGACGTATAGAGTTTCTAGTATTCAAGGAACTCGCGTCAATGTCACGTCAGCAACAGGTTACAGGCCAACAATACCTTCCTGGGCTGGTGAGGCTAACTCTCGCACCAACGAACTTAGTTACGAAGTGTTGGATGTGCTTGAAAGAGCCTCGCACATAGTTCGCATGGGTCGAGATGTTCGACCCCTACTGATGGATGTATACGGGCTAAACAAACCGATTGCCAATGCCTTAGCAAATTACCTCGACGAGCACTGCGCAACTACCTTCCAAGTTCCTAGCAGAGATCGAATCATTGTTGAACAGGTAGCTGCACCTCTGCCGACCTATATCGTAACTACCTGCAGAGGGCGCTCTTTCAATCTCGCTCTGGGCTACCTTTTTGCTGGTATCGCAGTGCGAGACAATATCTTGGTAAATGAGATTTCTTTCGATGAAAATGGCTTTATGATCAAATTAAGTCATGAAGTAGAGATAGCCAAGATTCCTGAGTTATTCAGGGACGACTCAAGTCGAGATGTTCTCCAAAGATACATGCTGGATTCGCAATTATTTGCCAAGAGATTCCGTGAAGTATGTAGTCGAAGTATGTTAAATCCACGGAGAATTGGTGCGGATGAAGTAAGTCCTAAACAATTCCAAAATAAGGCTGAACAGATATTACGAGCGCATCGACAAATGGAAGACTCTGTAGTCATAAGAGAAGCGATGAACGAGATAATGAACACAGACTTGGAAATGAAAGAATTAGCGGAATTCATTTCCAGGATGGATAGTGAAAATGTACGGATTGTTCACCGCAAGGTGAAGATGCCTTCCCCTCTGGGAATGACTCTATTCATGTCTTCGTTCGAAGATCTGCTGAGCCTTCGAACTCGTGCATACCTAATCAAAGACATAGACCCAGAGATTCTCCGTCGACTATTAGGCGCTCGCTCTCTGGCTACTGATTTAGACCGAGAGCGCCTTGCCCAATACTATCAGGACAAAGTCGCAATACCTGATTCCGCAGCAGGCTTATTGAGATTAATGGACATGGGAGGTGGTTTAGAGAAATCACTGACTCATCCGTTGTATTCTGAGAAACTAAAAAATGTAGAGTTCAACCAATTACGAGATTGGGTTTACGAGTTGGCTGAGCGTGGTCTAATCACCAAGGTCCGAAATACAGGTCACGAACAAATCGATGACAAATGGTTCTCTGAAAGAATGGCTGGAGTACACGGAACTCTAGGCTGTCTTGCCGTATCTGGCGCGGACGAAATGGATGACCTTCGCTCACTATACACAGGGGGTTTGACCTTTGAAATGGGTATTGATTTCAAAGAAGGTCAACCGGCCAAATGGAAAGAGAACTATCTTTCCGATCCAATGGATTGTCTAAGGCTGAAATTGCTTGATATGCTAGGTTCAGAAGGTCCTCGCACACTGGATAAGCTAGCGGACCGATTGCCCTTCCCACGAGGGCAGGTCGAATCAGTTTTGCAAGAGTTAGAGATGAGGAATCTAGTATCTATTGGATTCTTCACACAGACCGATGATGGTGAGTATATCTTACGGGTCGACGAATATAGGATAACAGGAGGGCAGGTTGAGGTTGTTGACTATAGAACACTTCAGACTTTGATTCTACAGAAATCTTTCACCCAATATAAAGAGCCTGCAGACGCGATTAGAAATCTCATTTTGGTTCAAAGAAGAGACGAAATGCTACATCGCGTCAAAGATTACAGATTCCGCGATTGGAAAGACATCAAACACGATCAAGAAGTAATCAATGGTCGATTGTTGCACAATCGTGTTGGGTACACAATGGAAGATCAACTGCCAATAGTATTGGGCCTTAGGGGTGATCCTTGGCTTGGGCCTCTAGAAGAAGAACTGTTGGAGAAAATTCCCAAGGAAGGTATGAGTCGAATGGAATTATTTGATGGTTATCCTAAAGGTAAAGAAAACGCTCATGTTCAGAGATCCTTGAAGAGTGCTCTTTCCAATCTGGAAAGACAACTGGTCATCGGAAAGAAATACATCGAATTACCAAACCGCAAACGGTCACTGGCTGTATTCCATCGGATTCAAGATAGAGTTAAGCCGATGAAATTCGATGAGGCTGTGAAAACACTGATCGATAGAATTGGCCCCGTCAGATTGCATACCCTACGTTTCTTTGTTTCCCGGCCAGTAGAAGAACTGGCCGAAACTCTCAGAGATTTGGAAAATACCGGTAAAATAGCACGAGTAGTGGCCCTCCAGCCTGATCCAACTGACTACTATTCCAGTCATGAAGATGCAGAGACACTAATCTCTCCAATGGCTGAAGACCGAAAGATGAGAATCCTATCACAATCAGATCCATTCTGTTCTAGGTTTATCCAAGAAGTTCGGTTGATGCTGAAGCAAGGATGGTATCATCCAGTATTCAAAGGAGTCGATCCGGTTGGTCGAATTCTAATGTTCGTAGTAAACGATTACCTAGAAATCAAAGATATCAACATCCCTCATTCATATCTCGATGAATTCAAAGTTACATTCGATGATTTGCTTGAAAATTACCGTGACAGGTTAATCGATGTCTCTGTGATTCACGCATTCAATGGTGTCCCTGTGCACGATTGTGATGAAAATGTACAACAAATTCTTTCTGACCTTGGATTTGAGTCGATGGGAGATGGAGAGAGGTACATCAGAGGCGGTGTAGTTGATCCAATGCCTCGAAAGAAGATTAACAGAATTCTCTTCCATCACCATTCATTACATCAAAAGACACGCCATGAAAACGAAACAATCGCGCTTGACCATCTAGATGAATTGAGAGACGACTTCGCACTGCGTGGTCGCTGCGAGATGTTCCGTGTCGATCTCAAATCGATGGCAGCAGCTCACCAATTACATCAGGGGACCAATCTAAGGGGTCACTTGGTATGGGCAAAAATGCCGCACTTCCAAAAATTGTTGACTATCAGAAATGTTCAGGCTCCGGAAGAAGACGAGGACATCCTACAATTCTTCCGAGAACATCACGATCCTACGATTTACATGGAACGTCATGCCATGCGTCGCGGAGAATTCCGTAAACTAATCTCTCCTCTGGTTCGGAGTGGACACCTTGTACAGGATTATCGAGGCGGTTTCAAGACCGTTGAGCCACTAACGTCTTCTGATTTGTGGGAAGTTAAACGGGATTTCTTGCGAGACCTAGTGAAAGATTTCCCCGTCATCACACTAAAACAGGTGGAAAGGTTAGCTGGCTCTCCTTTCTCCGCTGAAGAAATTTCAGATGTTATGCGTGAATTCGAGGAAGACGACACCCTGATCAAAGGTTTTCTCGTTGATGATATGCACGATGTTTGTTGGGGGCGCCATGATATGCTACAAGATTCAGATGCACTAACTAAGACTAGAGACCTTGTAATCCCTCCATCTGACCCATTGATTCACTACTATGGTAGTTTATTGAGAGAGAGGTTCGGCTATGGTTCGGCATATCTTGTATTCCATAGAGAAGAACCCGTAGCGGCGTTCAAGGCTAATACAAGAGCAGGTGTAATTCATCTCACTGATTTCGTAGGTGATTCCGACTTAGAAAAAGAAGCGTTGAGAGTTATGAAAGAGTTTGCTTGGGAACATGATATGCCGCTGAAAGGAAAGTTGTATGAGCGACTAAGGAGTCGTTGAGGGATTAGATTTCCCCCTCAATTGTTTAGGCAATAATTGCATAATATTTCGGTGAAGTTCAGGAAGTAGATCGAATAGGGCTATTGCCAGTAAGAACATTGCGAAAAGACTAGCCGCCTTTGCAGCATAACTATGGGAGAAGTCAAACATATCTAACCCTAAGAAATGCCAATTCCGGTAACTATCTGTTAACCAAACAATACCGGCATTTCTGAAAGTGTTTAGGATGTGTATTGTGGGAATCGAAATCAATAACCCCCTCATTCTTCGATTCCAAGGTACAGTTTGTAGCGCTACTATTGCACCTACAAAAATAATCATTGATTGTAATCCGGAACAACTTAGTATGAAGCCAATATTGACTTCTTCACCGGTTGAATGGTACATTGGGATAAAGAATCCGCCATCACCCAAAGGTTGGGTAAGAAGCAACAAACTTCCATCCCAATCACTTAGTGGGATTTCGCCTCCATCGTGTAAATCTACCATGACTTCACCCATCGTGTAGGAACCTAAACCAACGAATTCTAACATCCATTCTGCACTGTGCGCGGTTAACATGACGAAAGCAATGTTGAGATATGGGATGCAATACACTACGTGATAGGGAATCATTGACCAAGCCACCATACCACGTAACCAGATTAGGGATTGTCTAGTATCTTCTTTTAGGAGATTAATCCTAGTAATTTCTAGCCAGGCTAGGAAAATGCCCCCTGGAAGAGCGCCAGCGGTCATTATGACTAGCAACGGGTCGCCAATTTTCACGTAGTATTCTGATAGCAGGTAAATGAATAATCCGAGAAAGACCCACCCAGCACCTGCTATTGGCCCTACCCATGCCTCGTTAGATTTCGTAAAAGAGGTGGCTAAAAGTCCCATTCCGAGTATACCTATGAATAATCTGAGTGATTCATCAGAGGTCCCTATCGCCTCTGAAATTATTGCTAAGGCGGCCCCTATCGGCTCCTCCATATAATCGACTCCAGCCATCAACTCGTAAATATGATGCCCTCGCCGGTTTGCTTAGGGAGACACATGGGCTTTGATTTCGAATCATTCGCTGAGAGCTATCTCAGCGATTTACGAAGAACCCTCTCCGAGGTCTCTAAATCACAAATAGAAGCATTATGGGATGAATTGACTGCAGTTGCTGAAAGAGGCGGTAGTATCCACATGATTGGTAATGGCGGAAGTGCCGCTACTCCTTCTCACAGCGCCGGAGATTGGTCTAAGGAACTAGGCATTCCAACAATTTCACACACAGACAATATTTCCTCTTTCACAGCTTGGGCAAATGATACAGATTACGCGAATGTATTCGCTGGACAACTATCCACTTTTGCTAAATCAGCGGATTTAGTCATTGCATATTCCGGCTCAGGCAATTCCGCTAATGTGCTAAATGGAATTTCAGCAGCAAAGGAGGCTGGTTGTAGAACGGCGGCAGTCACTGGTGATTACAATGGTGGAGCGGGTGGAGAATTAGCAGGTATGGTTGATGTAGCAATCGTAGTACCCACGACTTCTATGGAGCGCATTGAGGATATGCAACTAATCATCAATCACATAGTGAAAGAAGCGACAAAAGCCAATCGCGGACAGTGATACAATGCTAGCTCCGCACCGCGAGTCAGCGGAATTAACCGACCCTCTAGATTTAGTCGAATTACCGGGCGGTCAAAACTGGGATGGAAAAATAGCTTATCTAGACCGCGATGGTGTAATTAATGTCGGCAGTGAAAACTACGTTAACTCTCCAGCAGAAGTAGAACTGTTACCTAATGCGGGACTATCAATTGGGCATTTGCGAAGATCGGGATATAGAATCGTAGTTGTGACCAATCAATCTCCCATTGGTAGAGGTCACTGGGATTCGGATGTTCTCGATGATATTCATTCTGAATTAAGGAACAGATTACTGATTGAAGACTCCGATGCTCATTTAGATTTGATATTATTTTCACCATATGCTCCTTGGGAAGGTGCCTGGGCTAGAAAGCCAAATCCGGGTATGCTTGAGGCGGGTAGACAACTTATGCAAGCAGCATCTAACAATGTTAATTTGTCTCCTATCAAACTTCTATTTGATGCTGAGTGGGTGGAAAGGCCAGATGAGTCAACCTCATTCATGGTGGGTGATAGAGGAGTCGATATGGCCGCCGCGGAAAACTTCGGTGTCAGAGGGATCCGCTGCGATCCAAACATTGGCATCTCAGGGGTTGTTGATTCGATACTGGGGGGTACCGCGTGAGCGGTACCGACGTGAAAAGGGTCATCCGAGTCGGATTGGATGACACAGACCATATCGATTGTGCTTGTACCACCGAACATTTCCAGCGTTTGCTTAACCGGTTGAATGATTCGATTGTTAGTTTCGAGACTAGAGAAAGAAGACTCGTGAGACTTTGGCCGTTCGCACCAAATCGAACTAGGGGTAATGCTGCTCTAGCAGCAACGTGTTTGGTCAATATTGACGACCTCAGTTCTGTAGACTCAATATGCAGAGAATTCATTGATGATTTGAATATAGAAATACAACAGAATTATCCAGATTCCGGCCAAAAACCATCTCCATGCTTGTTAATTGCTCTAGATGATTATCCCGAATCGTGGTATTGGGAAGCAGTACGAGGGGAGGTGTCGATTAAAGGTCGCCAAAAGAAAATTCCTGATTCGACTAAATTATACTCAATTGAAGAAAAACCAAACGGCGTAGTTGGGGCTTCTTCTGCCATTGCCTGGAACCCAAATGAACAGAACACTTGGGAATTAATCGCCTGGAGGTGTGATGATAAGATTCGCTCGCCAAGAGCAATATCTAGCCGATCTATTGAGTTAATGGCGGAGAAATTCCCTACTACCTTCGCCAATAGAGATCCGACTACAGGTAGAGGGATGATCATGCCTCGAACCAATTGTCCTGTGCTATATGGGATTAGAGCAGAGTCATCTGAAGAATTACAATCCGCACACGAGTTTTTACAGAATCGTGAGGATGTTGAGAAATGTAATTCCTGGGCTATTCATAGGACTAATCAGATTTCTGATGACCATTTGTTAGGTAGTGAAATAGGAGTTGTTTCTTCTTTCCCAATCGAAGTCCAAGGAGGTCATTCTTCTGTTAGTGTCTGGACGGGTTCTTCGTCCGTCACCATTGTTGCTTTTGCTGAAAGCGGAGAGGTTAATGCGTTATTACGTCGCTTAAATCCCGGAGATGAGATTGAATGGATGGGATTGTCATCTCCCTCTTCAGAAGTACATTTAGAGAGACTCAGAGTAAACACTTCCTCCCCTAGAGTAGGCCAAAGACCGGAGTGTTGTAACAAGACAATGAGAAGTGCTGGTGTAGATCAAGGTCTACGATGTAAAACATGTGGCCATTCTGTTGAAAAAGTGTGGCTAACAAAATTTGAATCGTTTTATTCAGAGCACCAAGGTTGGGTGGAACCTAATCATGCTAATAGAAGGCATTTAGCTAAACCCTTGCAAAGAGGTTTACCAACAGCACAGAACAATCAAATCTGACGGTTACTTCCGTAATATATGGCCGATACTCAAACTATTCTAGCAATGATATTATCGATCTCTGCTGGATTGATGATTTGGTACATCTTGCGTCTACGTCAGAACGGTAGAATTAATATTTTAGAAGATTTAGAGGATTATTCTGGTATGGCTAGAGATCCAGAGAAACTAATGGAGCCAGACGATGAAGCACTAGATGAATTAGACCGTATAATTTCAAAAGAATTTGATTCCCAGGAATGATTTAATCAGGAACAAAACCCGATTCTTTCAACAATAATCTGGTTTGAATGTCGCCATCAATAATTCTGCGATAATTCCTAAAACCTTCATGTCTTAATAGCCAGACCTGCCTTACGCCGGATAACTGAGCCCCCCTACTCTTCCATTTATCGCCGTCTCCTGATGGTGATTCATATGCCTTAGAGGTAAGAATTAGCCTCGTATTTTCGGCTGAGGAAATCAAACTCCGTGCGGCCTCTAAATCGTTTGCTGGTGCCCGGCCTGAAGAGGGGCACCAATCATCAATTACTACCAAATCCGTTTCAGTTAATCTATTGATCAGTGATTTCAAAGCAGTAGCCTGATGAAGCAAATTATCGCCAAATTCCATCATAAAAAACCTCTCTAATTGAGTTTCATCCAGTTCTGTAAATATCGCTCGGGTTCTTTCGGAGTTGAGGGTTTTACGCCCTAACCAGATCACTCTAGAATTTGATTGCAAAATCTTAGCAGCGATACTGAGGCATAGGCTAGTCCCGCCTATTCCCTCCTCAACAGAAAGATGAACTGGCCCTGATTCGAGGTCGAGCATTATGGGTAATTGGAAAACTCAGGGTGGATGAGCATTGCTATTGGTTAACCATGGCCCTAGCAAGAGCGATTGACTCATCTACAATCTCGCCACTTACTCCAAGGTGACTCGAGGGGTCGAATAGTTCGTCTAATTTTTTTGTAGAAAATGCGCTAGTGACTGCATCGTCTTCTCCGCAAATCTCCCTAAGGTGGCGATTTTCAGCTACAGCTACCATTGAGGCGGCTCGTAGAATTTCGTGTGCTTGATCTCTATGGATTCCTTCGTCGACTAATGCGAGCATAATTTTCTCAGCCATAACTAAACCATTTTGTGATTCGATATTCGCCAACATTCTTTCTACGTCAACTACACATTTACCCATTACTCTGTCTGATTTGGCTAGAATATCGTCTAACAGTATCATTGCATGCGACAGAGTAAAACGCTCACTTGAAGAATTAGCTAAATCTCTCTCGTGCCACAATAAAGCATTCTCGTACGATGGGATAATCATAGCGCGTACGATACGAGCCAATCCCGAAGCATTCTCGGCTGTAATGGGGTTTCTTTTGTGTGCCATTGTGGACGAACCCACCTGCTTCTCCACGTCGAACCATTCACCAACTTCGGCTATTTCAGATCGTTGTAGATTCCTTACTTCCTGGAGTAGTTTTTCTACCGAAGCTGCAACATTTGCCATCCACCCAACCCACTCAATGTAGCGATCTCTTCCGACAACTTGGGTTGTTGCTACAGGGACTGTTAATCTGAGGTGTTCAAGAATTAGTTGTTGCAATTCCTTTGCATTCTCACCTTGCGCTGCTCCTGTTCCAACCGCTCCAAGGAATTTTCCTGTAATCGCTCGTGATTCCAATTCATCTAGCCTTATCAGATGCCTTCGGAATTCATCGACGAAAACTGCAATTTTAAGGCCGAATGTAATTGGTACAGCCGCTTGTCCATGTGTTCTACCAAGCATTACTGTGTCTCTTTCTCTCTCAGCTAAATCGCATAGGGTGGTTAACAGTGTCATCAAACTCTGTCGTTGTAATATGATTGAGTCACGAATTTGTAGAGCAACTGCGGAATCAACAATATCATTGCTTGTTGCTCCGAGATGTATGCACCAAGCAGCTTCTCCGGCTTTTTCAGCCATAGCTTTTGTCAGGGCCATAATATCGTGCCTAGTTTCTGCTTCAATTTCATCAACTCTATCGGCAGTGACTATACCTGGGTCGGAAATATCTGCTATCATGTCGTAATGCTCAGCAGATACTCTACCTAGCCGGCAGTGAGCCCATACGAGAGCTCTTTCAACATCTAACTGTCTACTGTGTCTGCCTTCTCTAGACCAGATCTCCTTAGCCTCGGGTCGTCCATACCGGTAATCCAATGGTGAGACTGACAACGTGTTCCCCGTGTAGCGGCGACTTGACTACCCCCCTTGAGGCTAGCGGATGTGGTTATTCGTCATTCAATTCATCATTCAAGATAATTTTGCAGAATTTATAACCCAAATACCTCGATTCCCATTCCACTCAGAGTATCCTGAAACAGCGATTGATCGCTTCATGTGTGGGGCGTCGACTACTATTGTCTCAAACTCACCGCCCTCGCCATCCAAGTTGAATCGGAATTTGGTGGAAATTTTAGATAGTGAATCTAGTGATTTATGGTCTATTTTGACACCTAGCCATTGCTCTTCTAAGCCATCTGTGGACACTGAAACAATACGAACATCGAAGCCATGTTCGACAAGTGATTCCATATGGCCCTCAGGCCTATGGTGCCAAAGAGGGCAAAATGAAATCAGATTCAATCGTTCACACATACGTTCTATACGCGTTTTTTGATAGTCTGAACGTAGTGCGCCAACCACTATTGCATCTATTTCTAGATCATCGATTTTGAGGATTAAATCCTCTGGAAATTCGATACCATCCGTGTCATTTTTTACTCTTTCAAAAGCTAATTTGACATCACTTGATCCACAAATCCCATTTTCAAGATCGTTAATTTCTTCCTCTTCATTCCCCTCAGACAATATTGGTAACCAAGGAATCCCGATAGAATAGGCTTGCAGGCCGGCAAGGGATGTATTTGGTAATTGAAACATCATTGAGTCATTACTAGTAACATGAATTGTAATCATCGCCTCGACCTGCCAGCCTTGCATAATTGCCCACCAGCAAGCATAGGTGGAATCCTTACCTCCTGACGAAAGAACAGCTACGCGCATATTCTGCCGATAGCCTTCATATCAATCAATTAAACTATTCAAGTATCAGAAATTGGAAGGTTTTTGCTATATGATATTCGGCAAACATCAGACGACGTTCCGGTCAAGGTTGATAAGAGGCCGGCTTGGGACTGAATCCG
>CEVX01032782.1_pt1 | contig 10578 bp, 9 predicted proteins | sample 356561 | NCBI WGS metagenome assembly CEVX01 (sample SAMEA2623886, study PRJEB7988) | marine metagenome | biome: marine biome (ENVO:00000447); feature: surface water layer (ENVO:00002042); material: "saline water (ENVO:00002010), including plankton (ENVO:xxxxxxxx)" | depth 5 m | reverse complement strand
ACGCTGGGAACGGCATCGATCACCATCCCCGCCAATGTGTTCTCCAAGGCACAGGGGGCGCCGAAGCTGGTGCCTTTTTCAATCGCCTCTTGGAGAGATGCGATCACCTCGGGATGGGCATGACCACAGATTGCTGGTCCCCAACTGCCGATGTAGTCGATGTATTTGTTCCCGTCCACGTCCCACGCGTAGGGGCCCTTGACCCGGTCGAACACGAGGGGTTGGCCCCCCACCGATTTGAACGCACGCACCGGAGAACTCACACCTCCGGGCATGAGGCTCTGGGCTTCGTCGAAGATGGCCTGGGAGCGGGTGGTGTTCAACGCGTGTGTTGTCACGGGGACCGACGCCAAGGGGGACTGATGCAAACCGTGCAACATCCTGACCCAGGATTGCCCGCTTCCGTCAGGCATGTATCCCGAACGCATCGGATGACACCGATTGTCTCTCTAATGTGACCTGACATGAACAGAGGTCGTGTCCTACGACTGGCCAGCGCTGGAGAGGGATCTCCGCCTTCACCTCCCCCCTCGAGCTGTCGTTGCCAAACGTCAGGAGCTGCTCAGTTACGACTGTGACGGTCTGACTCTTGAACGTCATATTCCGCCGCTTGCGGTGCTGCCGGAGACCACCAAAGAGATGTCAGCGGTCCTGCGCTGTTGCCATCGCCACAGGGTTCCCTTCGTCGCACGTGGAAGCGGAACAGGCCTTTCCGGTGGTGCGCTGGTCGATGAGCCAGCGCTGATGGTGATCACCAGCCGTATGCGCCGAGTGCTGGAGCTCGACCTTGCCAACCAGCGGGTGACGGTGCAGCCCGGGGTGATTAACAGCTGGGTGACCCGGGCTGTTGCGGGTGATGGTTTCTATTACGCCCCAGACCCCTCCAGTCAGGTGGTCTGCAGCATCGGGGGGAATGTGGCAGAGAACTCCGGGGGTGTTCACTGCCTTAAATACGGCGTGACCAGCAACCATGTCCTGGGGCTGGAGGTAGTTCTGCCGGATGGAACCGTCACGCAGTTGGGCAACGGCCTGGTGGAAGCTCCAGAGCTGGATCTCCGCGGAGCCTTCATCGGCAGTGAGGGAACCCTTGGTGTCGCAACGGCCATCACTCTGCGGCTGCTGCGGGCTCCGGAGTGCGTCAACGTGCTCCTTGCCGACTTTCCAACGATGGAAGCGGCGGGTGAGGCAGTACGGGCGGTGACGGCTTCGGGCCTTCTGCCGGCTGGGATGGAGATCATGGACAACGTCACGATCAATGCTGTTAACGACTTCTTCGGATACGACGAATATCCCCGAGACGCAGCTGCAGTGCTGCTAATCGAACTTGATGGTCAGGCGGCCGAGGTGAATGCGTCAGCGCAGCAGGCCCAACAACTTTGTGAGGTGGCAGGCGCCCGAGGACTGCGAAGGGCTGAGGACCCCACGGAATGTGCGGTTTTGTGGAAGGGCCGAAAATCCGCTTTTTCTGCTGTCGGCAAGATCACTCCCACGTATTACGTCCAGGACGGCGTCGTTCCCAGGAGCAGCCTTCCCGCGGTACTGGCAGAGATCGAGCGTCTCAGTGGCGAGCACGGACTGCCGGTGGCCAACGTCTTCCATGCCGGCGATGGCAATCTCCACCCCCTCATCCTTTATTCGGCAGCCGATCCAGGGGCCGAGAAGAGGGTCAAGGATCTGGGCGCCGCAATTCTCAAGGTCTGCCTCAATGCCGGAGGCAGTATCAGTGGTGAACACGGGGTTGGTGCAGACAAACGTTGCTATCTCGACTGGATGTTCGAGCCTGATGATCTCGAGACCATGGCGCTGCTTCGTCGTGCCTTCGATCCGAACAACCTTGCCAATCCAGGCAAAGTTCTGCCAACACCGCGCACTTGCGGTGAGTCGGCTCGTCGGTCGGTCAACCTGCCAACTGGCGTTGAGCTGTATTGAATTAGACCCTCAGCGGAAAAGGTCATCTTCTGAAGTGTCGTCGTCCTCGGCAGGCGGCCAATCGATATCCACGCTCACCGGGGCATGGTCACTGGGTTGGCTGTTGCCACGCACCTGTTTATGGATGATGCAGCTGCGAGCCAGGCCCATCAGCTCTTCACAGAGATAGATGTGATCGATTCGCCAGCCGTGATCGCGGTCCCAGGCTCCGGTGCGGTAGTCCCACCAGCTCCAGTGGCCCGCATCCGGCTCAAACACGCGAAACACGTCCGCCAGGCGATCTCCCAATGCGGCTTTCAGTGCCTCACGTTCTGCTGTTGTGGACATGATCCCGCCATTGAGCCGCTCTGGATCGTGCATATCCCGATTTTCAGGGGCAATGTTGAAGTCCCCCACCATGCAAAGCGGTTCCCCCCTTTCTGACTGAGCCTGGACGTAGCGCTTGAGGCAGGCCAACCAGGCGAGTTTGTACTGGTACTTGTCTGAATTCACGCTTGAGCCGTTTGGCACGTAGAGGTTGACCACCCGCACTCCATCCAGCAGGGCGCTGATCACCCGCTTTTGTTCCCCCAACGGATTGGCGTCTGTGTCATTCGGCAGCTCACCAAGAAAGCCGAAGCGCACGTCTTCAAGTGGCTCGCGGCTCAGCAGGGCTACGCCGTTGTACGACTTCTGCCCGTGGATCAGCACGTTCCATCCCGCTGTTTCAAAGGCTGCAGCCGGGAACAGAGGGTCGTCGACTTTCGTTTCCTGCAGGCAGAGCAGATCGGGCTGGACTGTGTCGAGCCATGCCAGCACCTGCTCCAGCCGGGTGCGCACGGAATTGACGTTCCAAGTGGCAATCTGCACAGTTGAGCCTTACCTGGAAGTGACGCTTAGCATCCCTGAACGAATTTGACGCTGATGTCTCATCGTTCTGCCGTTGTCGTTCTGACCCTCATAACGACACTTTTCTTCGGAGCGGAGCGAGCGTTTGCTCAGGTTGATTCCTTTTATCAAAACCAAGATGAAAAGGAAATTTTCGGGAACGGCACCGATGCTGGAGCTGGTCCGATCTTGGACGCGACCAATCCAATGGATCTGATCAACCGCCTGCGCAAGTCACAGTCCATGAACGATGCCACTCCGCCATCGGATGCCATTGATGCAGCTCTGAAGAACTTTCAGCAGGAGACTCCCTAAAGCTTCGAAGCCGAATGAGGGGGCGGCTGTCTCAAGGCTTGAAGGCCCCATCGTGCTGCAACGGCATCGATCAGTGGATCTCCCACCGCTTCAAGCCCTCTCCGAAGCCTCGCTTCATGGAGCAACACCTGCATGTCATGAGCACGTCCCTGCTCACCACGCAGCATGGCAAGGGCCAGGACAGGTCGAGCATCACCGGTTGATTCTGCTGACAGTTGGCGGTAGAGGTCTGCTGCCCGGTCTTGGCGGCCTTGCTGAAGCTCAAGATCTGCCATCAGGAGCCCCACAGGGGTGCGCTTTCCCTTCGGAACTGTCTGGAGCTTTTTCTCAAGCCAGACTTTTGCCTCACGACTCCGGCCCTGCTGGAGATCCACAAGAACCTTCATCTGCATCACACCGGGATGGTTCGGATGAAGTGACAGCAATTGATCCAGATCACGAAGAGCCATGTCCGGGGCGCCGGTTTGGCGGAGCAGGTCGGTCATCAAGAGTCCGAGTGAAATCTGATGGGGCTGTTCGACCAGCAAGGGTTGCAGGACCAGTCGCGCTTCCTCAAGACGTCCAAGCGCCAGCAGCCGTTCCAGCAGCCACCGATGATCGCTGTCGGACAATTCGCCACTGCGTATCCGGCCCAAAAGTTCCGTCACCTGTTGATCAGCGGCAATCTCGTTGCCCGTTTCAACACTCTTTGATGCAAGTGAGCTCGCGGCCAGCAAGCCGGCAACTGCGGCCGACACCATCGCTGTACTCAGCAGCAGTCTTCGGCGTGGCTGGGGCATTCCCGCTTGATGTCTGAGCTCATTCTGAGAAGCAATGACTGAGCTGGCTACAGTTGTGGGAGGGGCTTTTGAATTGCCCGGATTCTTCAATCAATGCGCAATCACCCTATTTCCCCGGTCACAGAACCCTTGCAGTACCGGGCCATTGGTGTGGTGCGTGGCATCTACAAACCGTCCGATGCTGAGCAACTCACGCGTGGTGTTCTGGTGGATGCGGATGGGAAGGAAATCGAGGCGGTGGTACTGGGTCGGGTCCTGACCTTGATGCGGCGTCACCTAGCCATGGATGAGCCCCACTTATGGGTGACTTATCCACGCTGTCGGGAAAGCGACCATCTTCATCTGCAGATCGCCGGTGTTTGGGAGCCCAGCACGCTGTCTCCTGATCAGAGCGATGAAGCCGACACACTTCCAGAGGGCGATGACTTCTTCTCCATTCGTGGAGAACTGATTTTCACCAAGCCCGAGAGTGGTGAGCTGGTTGTCAAAGTTCGACAGCAGGCCAGGGCTGATGGCCACAGACCACTGCCTTTCAAGTTGCAGGTCAAAGGTGAACTCCCCTTGGAGCATCTGCGTCATTTCGTCAGCCTGGATGTGCGCCGGTCCGGTCAGGAGCTGCACATGGAATCCCATGAAGTGATCGCACCGATGCCGACTCGAGGTGGCAAGTCCAAGAGTGGTCGTGGTCGTGCACCTGCGGGTAGTCGCGGCTGATGGCAGATGCTGGTGAGGGTTCAACAAGTTCCTTGCGAGCAGGACTCGTTGTGGCTGGTATCACCTGCCTGGGTGCATTCGGACCGGTATTAGGCGTTTCAGCCGCCTGGATCGTCGTTGCTGTTGGTGGAGGGCTGGTCTTGCTGAGTGTTGATGCCGCCACATGGCAGGGCATGGGTGGTCATGTGATGGCTGAAGCCCTGCCGGGCGGAGAGAGTCGCTTGCGTCGCATCGCCGTCCATGAGGCCGGTCATGTGCTTATCGCTGAGCAGGAGCAACTGCCCGTAGAGCGCGTGATGGTCGGCACCCTCGCTTGCCTCCAAGCAGGATTGCGCAGCTGTGGTGCAACGGAATTCACGGTGCCGGAAAGTGTTCGCATGCCCCTGGAGGATCTGCGCCGCTGGAGCCGTGTGCTTCAGGCAGGGATCGCTGCGGAGACGGTTGTGTATGGCAAGGCTCGTGGGGGAGCTGACGATCGGGCCATCCTTGGTCAGCTGTGGGGGTTGTCGGGCCATGACGTTCAGACGGCTCAACGGGAGCAGAGGCGTGCTCGCCGTGAAATCGAGCAGGCATTACGTCAGGGCCGATCGGCTCTTGATCAGCGCGCTCAGGCGCTGCTGACGGAGGCCCCGCGCCTGGGGAGATGACATCAGCGCCGGTCTCGTCCCTGCACATCGACTGCCCGACTGGTCTGGCGGGGGACATGCTTTTGGCTGCGCTGTTCGATCTTGGGGTGTCGATGGACGTGGTCCAAGACCCGCTTCATCAGCTCGGTCTCAGCGAACTGGTTCGTCTTGACCTCAGTGAAGATCGCAGTGGTGGCCTGCGAGGTCGAAGGCTGACTGTGAGAGGGCTTGAGCCCGATCCTCCCCACCGTCAGTGGGCTGACATCCGCAAGCGGATCATCGATACGGCGCTCAATTCCGATCTCAAGGCCAACGTCCTGGCTGTGTTCACGGCCCTGGCGGAGGCCGAAGCCAGGGTGCATGGCTGCAGTGTCGAAACGGTGCACTTCCATGAAGTCGGGGCCATTGATGCACTGGTGGATGTCGTGGGTGTCTGTGCGGCGGTGACCCACCTTTCTCCGAGGCACCTGTCGTGCGATCCACCTCCGGCAGGTCGTGGCAGCGTGCGCACCGCCCATGGGTTATTGCCTGTGCCTGTGCCGGCGGTTCTAGAACTGGCCAGGACCCATGGGGTTCCGTTGCGGCAAGACACAGCCCTGCCCGACGGAGAGCTCACAACCCCAACTGGATTGGCGCTTGTGGCAGTGCTTGCCGATGGTTTCAGTCCGCCACCCTTGTTCACGCCGGCGGCCATCGGCATCGGCCTGGGGCACCGGCAGCTGGATCGCCCGAATCTCGTGAGGCTCTGCCTCAGCCACGATGAAATCCTGAACTCCGCAGTGGCTCCGCGCTGGCAACCCCTGGTGGTGCAGGAGGCATGGATCGACGACGCCTCTCCAGAAGACGTTGCACTTTTGGTGGATCAGCTGCGCGCGGGTGGAGCTGTGGATGTGGCCTGCCATCCCCTCCAGATGAAAAAAAGCCGTGCGGGTCTTGCAATAACGGCTCTTGTCCCACCGGGACGTGCGGAGTCGCTGCGCGGCATCTGGTGGACAGCTGGTTCGAGCATCGGTCTGCGGGAGCGCTTTCAGGGGCGCTGGCTTTTGCCTCGTCGCAGTGGTTCGTTGCGTACACCCTGGGGGCTTCTTCGTGCCAAGCAGGTGCTGAAACCGAATGGTCACTTCAGCGTGAAGCCTGAAGCCGATGATCTGCAAAGCCTCAGTGAGGCCAGTGGCTGTGCCGTGGAAGAGTTACGCGTGGCCGCAGCTGCGGCGGAGTTTGAAACTTCAGAGCACTGGAGCTGGTGATGCTTCAGCTGCCCAAGCTCAAGCACTGGATCACTGCAGCAAGCCTGGGCTTCATCGCCGTTGCTCTTGGCCAGCAGGGTGAGCAGTTGCGCCGGATCAAGCTGGATGGCGCCGGTTGGGGATGGTTGTTCCTCGGCCTTGTTTTGACCGGAGCGAGCATTCTGGTCAATGGAGTGGCCTGGCGGGAAGTGCTGCGGTGGTTGGGGCATCGGCCTCAGGGCATCCCTCTGGTGCCTTTGTTCGTGCGCAGCAATCTGCTCAAGTACCTCCCTGGGGGCATCTGGCATCTGGTGGAGCGGGTGCGTGTTTTGCGTCCACAGATCGATGCCGGTCCCGCCTTGGCCGGAGTGATCCTTGACCCGCTGTTGATCGTTGCTGCAGCATCTTTGCTCCTGATGTTCGGGGGGTGGCAGAACGGTCTGCTCCTGCTGGCCCCTGTTCCGCTGCTGCTCCTGATGTTGTCCCGTTGCCGGGAGCCGATTCTGCTGCGACTGGAGCGGGCAAAGGCCAGGCAGCTGGAAGCTGCTGGAACAGGCCCTCTCCACTTATCGGGGTCATCACGTGACGGTGGCCCCTTGGGGCCACTGATGATTGAGCTTGTTTTTGTGCTGATTCGATTCAGTGGGTTCGCCTGCTGCCTGGAGGCCTTCGGCCTGTTTCCTCCAGCCCCGAACATCTGGTTGGCCGCTTTCTCGATGGCCTACGCCGCAGGGCTGGTTGTTCCTGGCGCCCCAGGAGGGCTGGGAGTTTTTGAAGCGACTCTTTTGCTGCGTGTGGGAGACGGGGTGGCGGAAGCACCGCTGCTCGCCGTAGTGCTGAGTTACAGGGTGATTTCCACAGCAGCGGATGTGTTGCTGGCGGCTGGCTTTTCATTGCAGAACCGTCTGAACCCAAAGCTGCGTTCCTTGGATTGATCGACCCGCTGAACGCAGATCCAAAGGATTTATCGCTTCGGGGCAGGAGGCTCAAGTGTTGGCACGAGAGCCAAGGATGCGATCAACCCCAGTACAAGAATCATCAAGGCAGGCAGCATTGCTTCAGCAAGGCGCTCGTCGCCTGCGTACTGATACACCCGGACCGAGAGGGTGTCGAAGTCGAAGGGCCGAAGCGCGAATGTCAGCGGCAGCTCCTTCACGGTGTCCACGAAAACCAGCAGCAATCCCACCGTGATCGGTCCTCGGAGAAGTGGCAGGTGGATACTTCTGAGTACCTGCGGCCACTGAAAACCCAGCCCAGTCGCCGCTTCATCCAGGCTTGGGCTGATGCGCTCCAGGGCTGCATCGAGCCCTCCTTTGGCCACGGCGAGGAAGCGGTCGGTGTAGCCCCACAGGAGCAGCACAACCGGAGCCAGCCCCCATTTCCCAGACAGGGCCAGAGCCAGGACGGTGCCTGGAATCGCGTAGCCCGTGCCGGCAAGAAAGGTGAGGCTTTGGAGCCAACGCGCGTCGCTCCATCGCTTGGCTATTGCCAGTAATAAAGCAATGGCGACAGCGAGAACAGCAGCACTGAGACCCAGCAGCAGGCTGCGGAGGCTCAGGTTGAACAGGTCGTCATTGAAACCGCTTCCCAGCTGATCCAGATTGGTGCCCATCCAAAGAAGTGGAGTCCCCAGAGTGAACAGTGGGGGCAGTAGAGCCAGCAGTTGCGCTGTGGCTGCCCGGATGCCATGCAATGGCCAGGTGGTTGCATCAACTCCTGCGATCCCGTCGCTCCAGCGGCGACTGCGACGGCGCAGGATCCGTTCCGTCATCACCAGGGCGAGGACAATGACAAGTGTGATCAGAGCCAGGCCGATTGCTCCGGTTGGATTTCCCTCCGTCTGCCAGGTCTCCAGAATTCCGGCAGACAAGCTTGGAATACCGAGCAGTTGCACGGCTCCAAGCTCGTTAATGGTTTCCATTCCCATCAGGGCTACTCCGGCGCCGATCGCTGGAGCTGCAATAGGAAGTGCCACGCGTCTGAACGACGCCCAGGGACCGACTCCCAGGCTCCTGCACGCTTCAAGCTGTCGACGACTGCCAACGGAAAAGCTCTCCGTGGTCAGCAGGAAGACATAGGGATACGTCGTCAGAGCCATCACGACGATGCCCCATCCCATTCCGTAAACGCGCCAGCCCTCTCTGGTCGACAGATCCACCAGAGTTGCGGAGAGAAGATAAGCAGGGGTGGCGAGAGGGATCAGTTGGGCGATGCGCAGCCATCGGCGGCCTGGGAAACGACAGTTGGACAGCAGCCAGCCGTTGGTCGCCCCCAGGATGGTTCCGATAAAAGCTGTTCCGAGGAGTAATTGGATGGTTCCTTGGACCATCAGGGGGCCATCCGAGCTCAGGCCGGTGCCCCCCTCATTCAGCGACCCCGCCATTTCAGCAACCAGGGTGGCCAGGGGCCAGATCGCAAGCAGGGCGATCAACGTTGCGCCGATCACCAGAACGGAACGGCTGATGTTGGTGCGCCACTCTCCGAGGAAAGATCCGAATCGACCTCGCGATCTTTCCTGCATCGCTGAATTCATTTGAAGCTCAGGTTCACTCTGGCAGCGTTTTGATGGTTTCAGTCCAGGGAGTGATCGAAATCTCCAAAGATGCTTGCAGGCAGCATTCGTATCGCTCAGCGCTGCTCAATTGCTCGGTCTAATAGCTATTGATTCTCGCGATTGTGTGATCTGCGATGTTGCTCAGTTGTTCCAGGCACAGTGTTTGTTCAGACCAGCAAGGAGGCTGAATGGTGACTGTTGTTTATTGATGAGATGGAACAGCCATTGCCTTTTTCAACTGTGTTGGCAGCTCTTTGCGTTGGGGTAGGCCTTGGCGGAACCATGATCCAAGTGCTAATTCGACTGTTCCCTGGCTGAACAGGCGTCGCACAGCTGGCTAAATCCCACATTGAGCTTGATCATTTAATACGTCAGATCGTTGCTGCATTTGAGCATGATGAAATGTTTAATAGATCTGTTTTGTCACTTGGCTCAACGGTTGCTCTGAACGGTGTGTGGCACCGCTACAGCAACTCTGCTGAAGCCTGGACACTCCGCGGGGTCGATCTTGAAGTGGCTCCTGGAGAGCTGGTTGGACTGCTGGGACCCTCAGGTTGTGGCAAAACAACCCTGCTTCGACTCATTGCGGGCTTTGAGCGACCTGAGCGTGGCTCGCTCCAGTTGGGACAGCAGTTGGTCGCTGGTGGTGGGGCCTGGTTGGCACCGGAGCGTCGTGGCGTTGGCATGGTTTTCCAGGATTACGCCCTCTTCCCCCATTTGAATGCCTGGAGGAATGCTCGCTTCGGCCTTGCGCGGGGGAAGGGCGACGAGCGTGTGGCCTGGTTGTTTTCACTCCTCGGACTTGAGGGGCTGGAACAGCGTTACCCCCACCAACTCTCGGGTGGGCAGCGGCAGCGTCTGGCTATGGCGCGTGCCTTGGCCCCATCGCCCAGAGTTGTGCTTCTTGACGAACCCTTTTCAAGTCTGGACGTGGAAGTGCGTCTTCGCCTGCGCAGTGAACTCTCTGCAGTTCTGGAGGCCTGCGACGCCAGTGGAGTGATTGTTACCCATGATCCCGATGAGGCACTGGCCATCTGTGATCGGGTCGCTGTGATGCGAGATGGAGTGCTGCATCAGTGCGCGACGCCGCAGGAGATTGTTCGAACGCCTGCGACACCGTTTGTCGGATCGTTCGTTCTGCAGCGCAACGTCATTCCGGCTCAATCGACTCGGCCTGACCACTGGAGGTGTTCCCTAGGCGATCTGAATGACCAGGACATTCGGATGGGGCCGACTACCCCCTCGGAAGAGCATTGCTGTGTTCTTGTTGAGTCGAAGGATATTGAGATCGTTATCGACGATCGCGGCGCAGCCTCGATTGTCAGTCGTGAATTTCTCGGAGATCTCTGGGAATACCGCGTTCGTGTGGGCGAATTGATCGTTCGCGCCACCTGCACAGTTGACAGAGATTATTCTCCAGGCACGACCTGCAACATCAGGGTTAAACCAGGTGCAACCATCGATCTGATGGCCAGCTGAGAGGCAATACGTTTTGAATAATTAGAGGAAGAAGCGCAGCTCAGCGCTGATGGTCGCGGACTCGAATCGGAACCAAGACGGGCTGGCGT
>CEVX01070042.1_pt1 | contig 10584 bp, 10 predicted proteins | sample 356561 | NCBI WGS metagenome assembly CEVX01 (sample SAMEA2623886, study PRJEB7988) | marine metagenome | biome: marine biome (ENVO:00000447); feature: surface water layer (ENVO:00002042); material: "saline water (ENVO:00002010), including plankton (ENVO:xxxxxxxx)" | depth 5 m | reverse complement strand
CGTTTGTTACCGCTCCTTTTAGGCCCAAACCTTTATGCACGGCCACATTCACTTCCCCCCACCAGCCAGCTATACAGTTCGGATAATCGATATCTTCAATCACTGCTGCTGTCGGACCCTGCCCTTCTGCCATTGACCGAAAATAATCCAAGCGACGATTACTGATGACCGAAGGAGTTTCTGTAGGTGGTTCGAGACCAGCTATTTTCGCTGTACGAGCAAATCCTACTATGGCTGGATCTCCAGGTTTAGAATGGAGCATTGTACCTCGTGTGAAACGGTTAAAACCTCGCTTACCCTGAGCGACTTCTATGGCGTTGCAGACAGTTGGAGTATCTACTTCTCGCAGTAAAACGAGTAAATCTTCTGGAACTAAACTATCAATCATTCATAAAACCCTCTCTGAATAGTTTTTTTAAAATTTGCTTTTTAGCACTGGAAACTATCTGGAACGAGGTATCAAACTCACCTTGAACCATTTTAAATCTCAGTTTGGAGTAAAATCTGTTTCCAAACAGCTATATCATCAAAAATAGTAACTTCTCGTCTAAGCCCCCAGGGACCAAACTCTGCATGGCTTACGCCCATGATGTGAACCATAGCTCCCGTGGGTGCTCCATAACGACCCCAACCTTCGTGAAGCCCCGTGAGAGACCAACGTATAGCGGTTCGAGGGCTGAGCAGCGGGTCGGCCCGACCAATCTGATGATCTATCTTGAACTCTGCGGTCGGAAACGCACTGCGTAAGCTAATCCAAAATCTATCTACTTCACCCCACCCATGAACATCCTGCCCACCCGGAAGCGATAAATGACAAGCTCTATCGTACTCTTGTCTTATAATTGAAAAATCAGCGGCCATAATTCTTTTGAGTAAAGATGCGTGCCGCTCCCCCCATTCTTCAAAGTTTCCAGAGCCTGTATAAGGTCCTGCCACATCACTACCTGGGTTAAAAGGCATCTGGGTGTCGCCCCTGCTAATAATTTCCATTGCGGCTTCCTTTGCACTTTGTCCAAGCTGAAATGCGATAGCCGCATTATCACGGATAAGCCATTCATCCCACACGCAGTTAGTATGGCAGTAGGTGTCTGCTATAGTTCTGAAAGATACTTTTAAGCCAGTTGACGGACCAAAAGCTCCTCCACGATGGGTTGCTATTGAAAAGATACGGTGAGAAGAAAGAAACCCAGACTCGTCATCGCCGCTCCATATGACGTCTTCTCCAAATAATTCCCGTTCAGGGAACTCCGAGAGGGTTGACAAGGTATTAGACTTCCCTGCAGCATTTCCACGACTTATTCCCGTCGGGGATCTAACTATAAGATCATCTGAATAATGCCAATCAAGAGCGGCAATATCACGTCCCTCCCATATCTGGGCCGTACATTTAAGAATGTAGTCTGGTAGGTCTAAGTACTTTTCATCAAAGCCTTTCATTAAATCACCTTTTTGAAATAAATCTTTACCATTTCTTGCCCGAAAAGTACATTTAAGATTAAGGAAATAAAAATAAAATTTATAAGTTATTCACAATGGATAAGTGTAAGTCGGAAAATGAAATTAAACCATTGATAACCAGCATAAAGATCATAAACCCTACTCGAATACTATTTATCGGCAATAGCTTTTTGTATTATGGAGATGGTGTCCATAGTCACATTCGACGTATGGCAATTGAAAGCGGCCTGATCACTCAACAGGAATGCCAATATAAGTCCGTTATGATAAGTGGAGCTTTTCTTGGGGAGCATAGTATTGACAGCTATTTAAAACCTATGAAGTTAAATGTACCTGAACCATTTCAAGTTGTGATATTACAAGAAAATAGTGCCGTTGGATGGGACCAGGATTATCTCTCTACTTTCCGTCAAACTATTAGGGAATATGTTATAAAAATCCGCGCTATTGGCGCTGAACCGGTTCTGTTAATGACCCCAGCCTACACCAAACCTCACGAACTAACCTCTCCAAAAATGATAAAAAACCTAAACCAATATTATACTGAGGTAGGTGATGATAACAGAATTTTGATAATCCCTGCGGGCCTTGCTTTTGAAAAAGCATATAAACAAAATCCTAATATTCGACTTCACATGGAATTTGATGGGCGTCATCCAAGTCGCCTTGGTAGCTTATTGATGGCCTGCACTATTTATGCTGGAGTTTATGGGAGCCCAATTAATAACTCTTACAATTACTACGGAAGAGTTGACAAACAAGATAAGGATTTTATCCAGAAGATTGCACAAGAAACTATCGATGAGTACTACACAAAGGGATAGTAAACCCTAAATAGTATCAAGAATATTTTTAAGAGTTTCTGATGGCACCATTACAGCTTCAGTCTTTTTTAAATCAGTATGATAGTAACCTCCAAGATCAACACCCTTGCCTCGGCTATTATGTAACTCTTTTATAATTCTGTTTTCACTATCCGCTAAAGCCTTGGCAACCGGTGCAAAGTGAGAGGCTAGTTGGCTATCTTGGGTTTGCATTGCAAGTGCCTGTGCCCAATACAAAGCAAAATAAAAATGACTATCTCGATTGTCAGGCTGCCCTGTTTTACGGCCAGGTGATTTATTATTATCTAAAATACCTTGAGTTGCGGCGTCAACGGTTTGTCCTAAGATTAAGGCTCTGAGGCTTTCGTTAACACTACCAAAATACTTTAGACTTTCTCCTAGTGCACAAAACTCACCTAGAGAATCCCATCGAAGATGGTTTTCTTCAACCAGTTGCTCAACATGTTTGGGAGCCGAGCCGCCTGCTCCAGTCTCAAATAAACCACCACCGTTCATCAATTTTACAATAGATAGCATTTTTGCAGATGTACCTAATTCTAGAATTGGAAATAAGTCCGTTAGGTAGTCTCGTAAGACATTACCACTGATGGCTATAGTATTTTCACCTCGTCTTATGGTTTCAAAAGATGTTCGAGTTGCTTCTCGAGGTGCCATGATCTCAAACTTCTCAATTACATTAAGCTCTTTTAATAATGGCAGAACTATTTTCAATATTTCTGCGTCGTGGGCGCGAGTTTCATCTAACCAAAAAATAGCGCTGCAGCCTTCAGCTTCTTGACGCTCAACAGCCAGTTTAACCCAATTTTTTATTGGGGCCTCTTTGGTACTAGCAGAACGCCAAATATCATTCTTCTCAATATTGTGTTCGTGAAGGATGTCACCGTTAGCAGCTACCATTCGGATAGTCCCACTCGCTGGCATTTGAAACGTCGTTGGGTGTGAACCATACTCCTCAGCTTTTTGTGCCATAAGGCCAACATTTTGTACTGTCCCCACGATCCTAGGATCCAGTGCTCCAGTTTCTTTACAGTATTTTATTGCTTCATCATAAACAGCTGCGTAGGAACTATCAGGAATTACACAATTTGCATCCCACTCTTTACCATCAGGTCCCCATCCTTTTCCACCTGCTCGAATTAGAGCTGGCATTGATGCGTCGATAATAACATCGGAAGGGACGTGTAAATTCGATATTCCCTTGTCTGAGTTGACCATATATAATGGAGGCCGTTTTGCTAAAAGAGTATCAATTTCGGCTCTGATTTCGGACCCCTCTGGAATAGATTCGAGAATGGAAAACATCGCACCTAATCCGGAGTTTGGGTCAATACCTGCGGAGTGTAAGATATCATCATACTTCTCAAAGATAGGTTTGAGATATGCTATTACACCATGACCGAATAATATCGGATCAGAAACTTTCATCATAGTCGCCTTTAGGTGGAGCGAAAACAATGTTCCATCTTTTTTTGTTTGAGCTATCTCCTCACTGAGGAAAGCATCAAGAGCTTTAGCTGACATAAACGTAGCATCTATAACTGTACCAGCAGGAAATGAGATATCATTCTTTAAGACAATAGTTTCATCGTTATCTGTAGTAAGTTCAATACTTATCTGTCCTGCCTGATTTTCAGTGAGCGTCACTGACGTTTCGTTTGATCGGAAATCTCCACTCGTCATACTTGATACACGTGTCTTACTGTTTGCTGACCATGAACCCATTGAGTGCGGATTAGACATAGCATAGTTTTTAACCGCGACAGCGGCTCTACGGTCTGAATTACCCTCTCGTAAGACCGGATTAACGGCAGACCCCTTGATGGCGTCGTAACGAACGCGAATATCTCGTTCTCTATCCGTGCTTGGATCTTCAGGGTAATCAGGTAAATCATATCCCTGCTCCTGCAACTCTGTTATTGCCGAAATAAGTTGTGGTACTGAGGCTGATATATTTGGTAATTTTATGATATTTGCATCCGGCTGCTTCACCAATTCTCCCAATTCTTCGAGATCATTAGCTTGTCTTTGAGTATCACTCAAATTTTCTGGGAAGGCCGCTATTATTCGACCTGCTAGGGAAATATCTTTAACTCCCACTGTAATTTCAGCAATTCCTGCAAAGGTCCGAATGATTGGCAACAGCGATGCTGACGCAAGTTGCGGAGCCTCATCCACCTTAGTATAAATAATGTCGGGAGACTTATCAGTGACCATTTTTAATTACCTTTTGTTAATGTGTGCGTCCTAAACATCAGCCAACCAAAAGTCAAATTTTGAATTTCAAAATTCTATAAAAACCTTGTTTATTCTATAAGATTTGGTACATCGATATTCGATATATTTCAAAAGGGAAAATAACTATGAGTACAAAAAAATCGCCGGAAGTAAAATCCCCAACTAAAAGTACACCCAATGCAAGTACTGCGAAAACTGAAACCAAAGCTTCCGACACAAACGTACCTAAAGTCGACACCACCAATAATGATAAAACAAGCAGTAAATCAGACACAACTCCCAAATCAGCATCTCAAATATCCCTAAGTCATTTCTCCAGTGTTTCTACCCCGGAATACCGAGCAGGGTGGCAACGTATTTTTGGAAATACTAAGGAAACAAAAGAACAGAAACTAGATACACAAAATGAACCCTCATTAAGTATTGAAATAAAAGATCCTGATATAACCGCAAAATCAAGAACCATGCTTTATGACATTCTTTTAAATGAGAGTAAGAGACAAAACCTGGATGTTGATAAAATAAAAAAATCAACTTCAATTAAATATGTTTTAAAGTGTCAAATTAAATAAAAATAGAAGGAAAGGCTATCGGTGATACTCCTATTCGGGCTTGTGGAGATCCTGAGGGTGGTTGTCAAACGCGATCAAGTCGTATCTATTTAGCTAGATAACTTGCTTCAATCTGAATATTAAATTTAAGAGAAAGCAAAATGATTATACGTTTGTTAATTTTTATTGCGAATAATGGACGATACACGCTAGTGGCTGGTTTGATAGCAGGTTTTTTGTTGCCAAGTATTGCAATTATTGTAAAAGATCTTCTTCCGCATTTGGTTGCTTTTTTGTTATTTCTAACCGCCCTTCGAATTGGACATACAAAAGTCATATCCAGTTTTCAGAAGTTTTCACTACTTTTATTACTAGTACTCACCCTCCAACTCTTTTTACCCTTATTGGCAATAGGTTTTTTAAGTGTATTACAAGTCTCATCTTCCATATTTTCTATTGCTTTAATCTTGATACTTGCAGCCTCCTCAATTACTGGAGCTCCAAATTTTGCTATTCTATTAGATGCAAAACCGGAACCAGCTTTTCAGGCACTTATAATAGGTACAGCTTTACTTCCTATAACAGTTATTCCAATCTTCTGGATCATACCGGAACTGGGTGGATTTTCAGAGGTTTTCAATGCTTCTATTCTTCTCTTAATAACGATATTTTTAACTACTTTTTTTGGTTTTTTTGTCAGAGGGCTAGTTTTCCCAAAGCTAGATCAAAATCAGACAATCGCTTTAGACGGATTAACCGCACTAACGTTAGCTTTTATGGTAATTGGACTCATGGCCGCATTACGGCCTGCGCTAATCTCCGATCCTTTGTCTGTAGCTAAATGGTTGATATTTGCGCTGATAGTCAACCTTGGACTTCAGTTCATAACTTTTCATTTATTAAAACTGTTTAAACTTTCTGACTTTGCCGTTCCAATTGGAATTGTTTCTGGAAACCGCAATATTGCGCTTTACTTAGTAGCGTTACCAATAATGCAATCAGAGCAATTACTTATTTTTTTAGGATGCTATCAAATTCCAATGTATTTAACTCCAATCATCATGCGAAAAGTTTATCGTAATACTAGCTACAATTCCTAGACTTTGGGACTTTTTTAACTAAGAATATTATTTATAATTTTCGTGATAGTAAATGTTCTCGCCAAAAAGTATACAAACCTGCAAGCATAATAATGATGGCACCCGATATTGTTTGCCAATCTGGTCTTTCTCCTAAAAAAATAACGGCAATTAGGAGTGAGAAAACCAGACGAGAGTAGCGAAAAGGGGCGATCACTGCAACGTCGCCTGCACGAGTGGCCAATACTATCGCAGCGTAAGATAAACCGCCTAATATGGTAAGGACTAAAAGCCAAAACCACTGCGGGAAGGTTGGCCAGATCAGCGGTTCGAAAAACGGTATCAGAATAATCCCCGCTAAAATACTAGCAACAAAAGCATAAGTTGTGACAGTAACAGTAGGTAAACCCACTGGCATCATACGGGTGGCGAGATCTCGAGAAGCCAAAGATACAGCTCCCAAAATTGCTAATATTGAGGCTGTTTGAAATTCTGCCATACCTGGCCTGATTATGAGCAAAACTCCCAAAAAACCAACCACAATTGCACTCCATCTTCGCCATCCAACTTTCTGACCGAGGAATAATGCTGCCCCCATTGTGACTAAAATTGGTATGGTTTGTAATATAGACGATGCAGTTGCCAATGGTATAAGCGCTAAAGCTGGAAGAAAAAATAATGGAGACAATGTATCAGCAATAAAGCGAAAAATAAAAGGCTGGCAAAGCATTTGGGATGAATAAAGGGCTTCACCTTTTAGTAGAGCAAGGCTTGCAAAAATTATTGTCCCTCCAAAGCCCAACAAAATGAGGATTTCTGATACAGGTATATCCTTAGTAAGGGTCTTTATTAATCCATCTTCAATCGCAAAGCCAGCCATAGCTATAAGCATAAAAATAATGCCACGTAGATTTTCCATAGATCAAATTATTCCTAAAGGGTTACGTCTATTCCAATTACGAGTGGGGATCTTTCCCAACAGCACTACATGTTATAGCGCTAACGGCAATCTAATCTACTAGCAAACTTATTATTAATCAGTTTAGTTTTTCCAAAGGACGCCTAATTTGTAAAGAATGGCCCAATTAGTTTCTTTAAATAAAAAGATATTAATTAGGCCATTTGAAATCCGTCTAACCGAGAGTGGTTGCACCAGTCTCCATACGAATAATTTTATCGTCTTTTTTCATCATAACGCCCATAACAGCTTCTTTTGAATCGTCAGGGTAAGACATAAAGTCATGCATTACCAAAATATCATCATTTTCATAAACGCATCGCGATGAGTCCTGAACAAATTTCTCGTTAGCAATCATGCCTGAAGCCATATCGCCCCATTCACTTTTAGAAAACTCGTTACCTGACTTATGAAATATGAAAACAGCGTCATCGTGAACGAGGTCCATGTAAGCGTCAAAGTCTCTATTTGCCATTGCATTTTGTAGTTTATCATAAATAGCCATTAATTAATCCAATCTGTTTTGTTGTAAATTTAATATTATAAACGTCTTCTCAAGATGAACTCGTAAAAGCTTCATCACTCATAACCGTAACTTGGGTAGTTTCCAGTAACGCACCAGCAGCAGCTCTTTTAGCTTTTAAACCCTCATGACCTGCAAATGCTTTCATTGACTCAGGTGAGTCAAAATCGATTAATACAATCATTTTGTTATCATCATCTTTTTCTGAACCTGCAAAAATAAGTTTGGCTCCTAGAGCATTAAGTTCTGATTCATTTTCGAAAAACATCTCCTTCCAAGGCGCAAATCCACGCTCAAGGTCTTGTGTAAGCTTAACAATCATATTTTTTCCTCTAAAAATTAACGTTCGTCCATCGTTTATTACTGAACGGTATAATAAGCAATATTAATAATCGAACTTTTAGTCTTTTAAAAAAATAACCTTACAAACTTTGTAATTATAAAAATTTCTTATAGGCAAATAATATTGCCAATAGACAACATCCTTTTCATACGATAATTCTAACCGTGTATTTTATAATCAAGGGGAACAGATATGGACTCGATAAATAAAGACGTACTTGACGCATGCAGAGGCCTGGCCGCGTATGGGATGGGAACCGGAATAGGTGGTCAAATTTCAATTCGTATTCCCGGTGAAGAGCTAATGGTATCACACGCTTTTGACAAAACCTTTGAAGAAATGCATGAAGCTGATATCTTTACAGTTGATTTTAATGGAAACCCAGTTGGAACAAACCGCCCAGTATCGATAGGAATAGAGTTTCATCACGGTATCTACCGTCAACGACCTGACGTAAACGCAATTATTCACTCCCACGGTTTTTGGGCCACGACACAGGCAGCGCTAGCCAGACCACTCCGTATTTTTGCTAATGTTACCACTCCTTTTTATGGAAAAACTTGTATAAGTCCAAACGACGATTTTGCTTCAATCGGGCCAGCACTCGGTGAAGAGGATATCGCGATAATAATACCATGGCATGGTGTAATAACTATTGGGAATGGAATAGCAGAAGCAGTAGCTTACCATACAACTTTTGACTATGGCGCACGTCAGGATCTAACTTTACCTGCTGACACACCTACAATGCCTGAAGACCAAATAGCCGAAATTGCTACAATGGTTAATGGTACCGGGTATTACAAACACACATGGGATTTGGTACGGAGAACGGGGCAAGAATGTTACAATGGAACCAGAGTGTTTCCCAGATTAATACCATAACATCGTTTCACTATATATAGCGCAGAACTATTTACCACCCAATGGAAGCTGTACTTATGCACCGCTAATATTTGTGTCTCGGTCTTTGTCCCAAAATAACTCGCGTACTGCTTTCCTTTGAATTTTACCAACTGGTGTTCGAGGTAACAAGTCTTCTTGCATCACAACTCGGCTAGGTCGCTTGTAAGATCCAAGCTGCACTTTGCATGCATCAATAATTTCATCATCAGAGAGGCGATTATCTTTATTAATGACAACGACGGCAACAGGAACCTCACCCCATCGTGGGTGCGGAGCTGCCACTACTGCTACTTCCCGAACACCCTTCAATCCAGAGATTACGTTCTCCAATTCAGCAGGCCAAATATTGAAACCCCCTGAGATAATCATATCGTCCTTACGATCGGTCAGATAAACATATCCATTTTTATCAATTTTTCCGACATCACCTGATAGTACCCAACCGTCCACCAAACGTTGACGTGTTAGTTCAGGTTCATTAAGAATTTCAGTAATCTGTCCCTCACATTTAAGAGCAATCTCACCAATTTCTCCTGCTGGTAACGGTTTATTATCATCATCTCTAATTTCTATGGCGGAATATGGCATAATTTTTCCCACAGCAAGTAGCGGCTCTGAACCAGGAACGTCACTGAACCATTCTGTTGGTCCCATTCCAGCTACTGGAACCGACTCAGTTTGGCCATAAAGCTGATATAATACATCCCCAAAAAAATCACGCGCTTGAAGCGCTGTCGCCGGTTGGATTGGCGCACCTGACACCATAATGCCCCGCAACTTTGAAAAATCTTTTTTGTCCGTGGTTGCAGCGACCATATCGCTAAGCATCGTAGGGACAGCAAACGTGAAACCACCATGAGTCTCCAGCAAGCTCGCAAAAACATTTGGCTCGAATTTCTGTACAAGCAAGTTGCAACCACCAGCCAACCAAATAGGCATAAATAGATAACCTGAACCATGAGAAATTGGGCCAACGTGAATTCCATAATCACCTGCCTCCATCCTAGGAAGAAAAAATGACCAGTCTCGGCAAGTCCGCATCCATTGCTTATGGGAAAATTGCATGCCTTTTGAACGACCTGTCGTTCCACCTGAGTGACGAATCAAATGTGGTTCATTAATATCAATAATGAGATCAGGTTCGATGTCTGACTGTTGCGAAAGCCAATCTTCGTAATCAGCGCCACGCACTATAACATGTTTTAATCCCTCAAGTTCATCCTTACAGGAAATTACCTCATGGGTGTATTCTTCTGAGACAACCACCGCTCGACAGTCAGTATGACCGATCATATGAGAATGGGCTATTGCCGAATTTCGTCGATAAAGAGGAACGCGTACAAAGTTTCCAATAGCGGACGCAAGAAAGAAATCTGCAGCCTCGAGGCAGTTGTCCTCTAGAACGGCTATCTTATCACCTGGTTGAAGCCCCATATCGATTAGTGCATTTGCTAATTGGCAACCACGCCTCCATGCCTGCTTAAATGTGAGCTTAACATCGCCGGCAATTATTGCTGTACGGTCTTCATTGCATTCCATTGCACGCCGTAAGGCAGCACTAACATTTAGCATAAGATTCTTCCTTCCCCATTATATATTAGATGTTTTGTTAGTTATTGTTGATTCTCGACCCAAGCTATGTTTTTTTTACGTCCAGCCCTAACTCAAAGATATAGTATTAATTTT
>CEVX01163439.1_pt1 | contig 10591 bp, 12 predicted proteins | sample 356561 | NCBI WGS metagenome assembly CEVX01 (sample SAMEA2623886, study PRJEB7988) | marine metagenome | biome: marine biome (ENVO:00000447); feature: surface water layer (ENVO:00002042); material: "saline water (ENVO:00002010), including plankton (ENVO:xxxxxxxx)" | depth 5 m | reverse complement strand
GTAATCATATGAGAAACCCTTTCCAGATTGACCGTTGGCCCATCTGGATGGCCTAATTCGCCGAAAGCACGTTTTTCAGCAACAAAATTTTTGTTGTACTTTGCGACTTCTTTTTCAAGAACTTCCATAGGATAAACTCTCCCATTTCGATTCTTAACGTCTGCTTGCATGAATACACCACGAATCTTGTAGTTCTTATCACCACTTTCTTTTTCTTCAGTGATGTACTCTACTTCTTCTACCGCTTCTGAGAATAATTTAAGTGTATTCATTTTTTAATTCCTTATGGTTGATTTCCGATTGCCGTCATTGCCATAGCTCCTGACGCAGCAATAGTATCGCCTGGTTTTTTATCAATGATAATAACATCATTTGCAACTAAAACTACTGAACCGGCGTAGGTATTTACAGCTGTGATTGTATGGTTTTCAGAAGGCCCATCAGTTAGGGTTAAAACTACACCACTTTCAGCATTACTAAAGGTTGTTGCAAGATTTACTGTATTAGCATCTACCTTTACAACATAAAAATCTGCTCCATCCGTTAGTTCTGCGATTGCAGTTCCACCACCATCTGAATATGTAACCTGATCTCCTGTTACAAACCCATGACTACTAATAGTAATTGCTGCTGCAGCAACTGCACTTGCAGCATTAAATGTTCCTAATGTTGCAGCAACTGTAACTGTTCCAGCATTTGTTGCTCCAACCCTAATCCTAGTTGCTCTACTAAGGTCAGTTGCACTTGTTACGTTTGACGTAGCACTCTTTAAAATCATATCTCAAACCCCTATATTGATAACATTTCTTTCTCAAAGTACCCCATTAATTTTTTTTCTGGAACTTTAAACTTCTTTGAGATATCTTTTATTGTTTTTTCAAAACTATTTAGGAAATCAGAAGGTTTAGAATCCATTTTTTTGAAAATTTCATCAACAGCATCCTTCATCTTCGGAGAAAGCTTTTTATATTCCGCAGATTTTCTATGCTCATCTTTTTCTATAACAGTTTTATAGATAGATTCAAACTTCATTTTCTTCCTCTGGTTGTTTTAAAAATGTATTTGATAATTCTTTACGTTTTACTTCTAATGCAGCACCTACTTTTGCTGCCATATCATCTTTAAATACTTTTTCTGCACCAATATTATTTCCAGATTGTATATTACTCACAAAATCGTTATTCATAATCATCTCCTTCTTCTGGTTCTTCACCTGCTTCAGCAGCTGCTTCAGCTTCTGCTTTAATTTGTTTTTCCATTTCTTCAATTTCTTCATCATTCATACGCATTACTTTTTTCATAACGTATTCTCTACTAAAGAAAGTACCAACATATCCTTCTGCCGTCTGTAAAGTATTTAAACGGTCATTTAGAAGTTCTGCTTCTTTTAATTCAGTAAAGTGACCATCTTGCAAGAAATCATACTGAATATGTTCTTGCATAATATCCCAATCTTCGGATGCAATAATTCCCTTCAAAAGTAATTGTGTTTTTAAAATGTCAGTGAATAATGGTGTAAATTTTTTCCGTATTCTTTGTACAAACTTAGTAAATTTAAGTTCATCTCTTGTAATTTCATTAGCTCTACCAAGACTGAAAGACTGTTCTGCCTCTAGTCTAGAAATAGGAACATTCAGTGATCTATAGAGTTTCCTTTGGAAGTAGATAATATCTTCAATTTCTCCAAGATTTGCTCCGCCAGGAAGTGTTGAAATTTCTGTACCTCGACCACCTTCTCTTCGTGGGAGCCAAAAGTCTTCCAACATACTCATGTGATTTCTATCGTCACGAATTTCACCAGTGCTTGCATCGTATACCAGTTTATTACGATAACGATTCATAACATCTTTGAGATATTGCTCTGCTTTAATCTTGGGTAGATTACCAACATCAATATAGAATATCCTACGTTCTGGTGCTCGTGAAATTCTGTAAATAACTACTGCATCTTCAATCATGCGTAGTTGGTTAACTGGTTTAATTGCTTTATGAAGATATGAAAGTACTCTACCACTTGTTCCATCAATCATTCCAGAAGGAACATATGTTATAGCATCCTTTGCAATTTTAACTCCTTGACTAGTGCCGGTATCTGCTTTTTCTTGATATACAAAATATTCTTCTACACCCTTTACTAAATCTACACCAGTTTTTGGGTCTTTTTCTTGAATAACTTCTCGTACCTTTTTAATTTTTAAAGCATCAATCCAACGTACTTCTGTAATACCTTTCCTTGGATTTTTACTATCTACTATTTTGTGATAAAATACACGGCCGTCAATATACCAACGTCTAAAGATATCATGTCCTTTGACATTGAAATCTAATAGTTTACATACTTGTATAAATTCTTCTCTAATTTTACTTTTTATACTGTCAGAATATGGGATTCTGTCTAGTACAATTGATACAGGCATATCTGCTTCATTTGCAACAATACCTTCGTTTACGATATCTTCAATTGCAGCATCACACTCTGGTTGCTGTGCAATTGTTCTATATCGTGTAACTAATTCTTTTTCAGATTTTGTACGGCCGTCTGTGTCTAGTATAGAACTATAGAAACCACCACCGGCAACATCTATTGTTCCATCATCAGGAGTAGGAAGAGTGAACGAATCACCCTTCCTTACCTGTTCTTCTTTAGACCGTGTTATCTTGAAACCAAAAAGTTCCGCCATAATAACTCCTATTGTGTACTACTATTTAGTACGTTTATATTAGAAGTTTACGCCAGAAGCTTCAAAGTGTTGGTATCTCCAAGTTACTTCAAACTCTTCAATAGCATTAGTAGTGTCTGAAGCAAGTTCAATTGCACTAACAGATTGTGGAAATGCACTTTTGAAAATATAAGATTTCAAAACTGTATCATCCCTATCTAACTGTTCTACTGTAAGATCAGATTGATAATCTGCCGCGGCAATAACACCTGTATTGTTAGCAAGATCATTAATACCATTCATCCACCTTTCCATTGCGTTACGGATCATAAAATCCGTATCATTCATGAATGTGGTTGTCCAAGTTTCAAACTCCCTGTCACCAGAGATATAGATATTTCTGCCCCTAAAAGGAACAGGAATTTCACCTATTGTTTGAGCAGGGAGATTTGAAGCTCGTGTTAGAAAGGATGATCTACGAACATCCAATCCAATGGCAATGCCTGGTGGTGAAGTTACCGTTACCCGAAATTGGTTTGCTCGAGCACCGCCACCTAGTAGGTTTGCTTTAAAGTCATCTATATTAGCCATGATTAACCTCCTACCTCACTAAAGGCGACACCAGTTCGTACCGCAATAAAGTTTAGGGTAATGAAGTTGATTGAACGAGCAGGTTTAATGTAAATATCTCCAATAAACTCGTTTCGGTCAATAACTTCGCCGGTATTATTCGTACCGTCTGCGACTACCTTAAAGTCAAAAATGCCTCGGCGACCTTGTACATCTCTCAAGAAAGGTTCTACCATGTTCCTAAATTGTGCTCTTGTAAATTCATCGTTGAACTCAAAGAGTTGATATTTAGCAGCAGTAGCAATTGCTTTCTCAAGTACCAAGAACAACCTACGCACGTTAATACGATCAAATGCACTTGGTTTTGCAAGAGCTGTCTTGTCACCAAACAGAACCACACCTTGGCCTGGGAAATTAGTAACAGGATTAATCCTTGCACGATATAGTTGATCCCTTTCTGCATTAATTGGATTGTAAGAAAGTTTAATTGCACCCCTTACATTTCCTCTATTATATCCAGCTGGAGAGAACCAAGGATCAGCAACCTTGTCTGTGTTTGCACAAAGACCAGCAGTGTCACCATTCATTGGAACATACCGATATAGATCATTGTATTTGTCGTACATATATTTGTATCCACTATCGTATACCATGTATGACGATGAAGGACATAAATCAAACGCATCAACAACATTTTTTGTTTGTGTAATTGAAGATGAAACACCCACCGTTGCAGCTCTATATGGAGAAACAAATCCCACACAATCTTTACGTAGTTCAACAAGGTCTGTAATCATTGTAACATGAGTATCTTGAGTAGAAGCAGTATTTCCTGCTCCACCACCTGGGCCACCTAATACAAGATTAACATCAAGTGATTCTGTATCTTTAAACTCATCATAGGCAAGAGTAATTTCACCAGCAGATAAACTACCTGATCTAGTTACACCACCAGCTAAAACATAATTTATTCCTACTTTTAGAGCATTATGCGTAGTAAATGCAGTAGTAACACCACTAAGGGCTGATCCCCAATTGGTTCCGTTAGTATGGTGATCTGTCCAATAGACATATTCAGAGCTATTGAAAAGTACATCTGCATAATAGTTTGTACTTCCTTGTGCTGTTTTTGCACTTGCATTTTTAGAAAGTCTGCTATAAACTTCTATAGCAGAAGGTTTTCTTTGAGCAGCAATACTACTTTGAAATCCTGTGATTTCTCCTTTAGTATCGTAAATAACAATATGCATTTCATCATTAGTTCCACCACCATTTGCTGTTGCCCAAGAAGATGTACCCGGCGCACCATCAAATAGATCGTAGAATTGCCAACGTCTGCGAATATAATGTGTATTAGCAGTAACTTGTGCTTTCAATCCAGCAGAATTAGGATCATCTTTCAACCTAATCTCCATTGTATTTGCACCACTATTAATGCTTATAACTTCGTATTCGTTTCCTTCATCTCCAGCAATGTGTGCAAATGCACTTGCATTAGAAGATGCATCAGCTGTAGAAAATGCAATAATGTCACCAGCTTGAAAACCTACAGTTGCAGAGTCTACATCAGCAACAGTAATTGTGGTTGTTCCTGCAGCTGCCGTTGCAGTTGCTTGAATACCATAATGTGTTTCGTAAGCTTCCGTAGTAGCACATAAAGAAACTCCAACACTGTTTCCCCACGTTCCAGCAGTTCTTACGGCAAAGTCACCAAATCCAGAAAGAGTGATACCCCCATCTGCATAATCCGTATTTGATTTAATCAAATTTGCGGTTCCAGCTGGATCACAAGCATTTTTTGCACCAGCTTCATTAGGACGCACAACATTCAATTGATCTGAATATTGTAAAAAGTTAGAGGCGGTAAACCACCACTCAAAGTTTGTAGAATTTGGCTTTCCGAAAGTTTTAACAAGGTCTTCTTCAGAAGTGATCCTTGTAACCTCTCCAACTGGGCCTTGCGGCGACGGCAGACAGATTGCACCAATAGTTGTTGCAACTGCCGGAACGACATTAGTTAGATCAATTTCCCTTACGTGAACGCCAGGAGAGACTAGAAAACTCATTTGCGTACTCCTTTCGATATTACGTTAATACAGATATTTATAAAAAATCAATTCCTAAAACCTCTTTTTATATGTCTCTAAACATATAAATAAAAATATGAACAAACACTACCAGAAGTATCAAGAAACTATTAAACGTACTACAAAAAGGAATTACCAGAAAAGACAAATCTGGTTAAATGAATATCTATCAGAAAAATCTTGTATACATTGCGGCGAAAGTGAAACTATGTGTTTATCTTTCTATCCTCACGATAAAAAGATAAGAAGTATGTCTAGGCGTGTTGGTATAAATGAAAAAAGTAGAGAAAATGTTCAAGAATATATTGACAACTCAAAAATACTTTGTTATAATTGTAAAATCAAATTAGACAATGATTTGATAGAATTACTATAACTACCAATTAGAGCTATAATCTCTTACAACCGGCGACCATCGTGTTCCATATTCATCTACCATCTCACCTATATTTTCGTCTTCCAAACCATCAACAATAAAACCAAACGGTGCCATATCTTGTTCTAGTGCGTCTTGTTGTTCTCTTACCATAGTAGCACGTATATCAACATCAGTTAATTCTTTAAAATATTGTTGATCCGTTGCCCATCCAAATATAAACAAACAAGCAACAAGATCGTCATTACAACCATCATCTGCTTCAAAAGATTGACCTTTGACGATAAATGTGGATAATTCATTGATAGTTTCATAATCTTCTACTATAAGTTTATTATCCTCTATTAACTGTTTAAGATTAGAACATCCAATTTTCTTAACTGCTTTAGTTGTACGCACACCTAATTGAGCCCTACCACCAGAGAAACCACCACCCATAACTTGTCCAGCTCGTCCTCTCATGGATGCCATAACAAGATTATCATACTCTAAATCAAACTGCATTGCATTTGCAACTTGTTCTCCTATATCATTTACCTCAATTAATACAAATGCGTGATTGTATGCTCGTGCAATTTCATATATTTTTTGAGGGAATAGAAGTGGTTTTATTTCATTATCTCTAAACTTTGCAACTATTCTATAAGGTACTTGTGATACATCAAACACTACAAATGCAGAATAATCGTTTGCAGTACCCCTAGAAACGTCAGCAACGACCATATAGGTGTGTTTATCTTCTGGTGGTACATGAACGTCCAACCCTGCATTAGACTTTATTGGTTCACGATATGTGAGTGTTTTTAACTTTGCTGGAGTAATAAGAGTATCAATAGAACCAAGAAACTCACATTCAAATTCTGTATTGAATTGTGATTCAGAGGTATTTTTTATTGTTTCCTCTTTCCACTTTGCATCTCGGCCAGGTACTTCACTCCAATGTACTTCAATAGGTACATAAGAGTTTCTTTCTTGTTCTGCATCTACCCACAACTTATAGAACATATTCATACCGTGTGGTGTGGATACAATCATCACCTTAGTTGTTTTACCAGAGGATATTGTAGGATACACTGAACTAAAGAATTGTTCTGCTACGTTAGATGGAACATATGCAAACTCATCTAAGAATATAATATTATAAGAGCCCCCACGAACGGCACTAGCACTAGTAGAAGATGCCAAAATTTTAGACCCATTTTCTAACTCTAAAGAACCTTTGTTCCATGACATTACTCCTTGTTGTAACCACTTGGGTAGATGTTCGTATGCAAGTTGTAGTCTACCAAGAAGGTCACGAGCAGTTGCAGCTTTGTTAGCAAGTATAGCAACATTAACAGATGGATTAAATAATACGTAGTGAAGTAAATAAGCAATGATAGTAGTAGATTTACCAGACTGTCTAGGAAGTTTACAGATGGTAAAACGATTACTATGAAATGTTCCTACCATCTCCTTTTGAAAGTCATACATCTCAAAAGGCACAAGACCCTCATCAAGAGAAACAATTCTAATATAAGTTCTGATGAAGTAGATAGGGTCTTTCATGCATTTAGCATATTCCTTAATCTCTTTCTCTGTCCACTCTTGAGCAACATTTGCTTTCTTGAGATTAGGATTACCTAAGTAAACTGACTCAGACATTAACTACCCTTTATCATTTTTTGAAGTTCTGCTGTACTCCCTACAAATAATGCGTTAGTTACGTTTTTAGGAGCATTGTCTGGAACCTCTTTGAGTTTCTTCATCTTCTCCTGTAAATCTCCAAGCTTTTCCGTAACCTCTGCAACTTGTTTGATGAGGTTGCCCGCAACTTCGTAAGTTCTTGGGTGTTCAGACTCTTTAGCCAATTCAAGAATCCCTTCAATAGCATCATTTCCTCTTTCGACCAAGTTATAGAAGTTTTGTCTTTGGTATGCATAATCGTTTTCTATATCCTCACTCATATCTACGACAGGGGATACTTGTCCACTATCTACAAGTTCTTGTGCAGGCATTTTCATAACAGGACTTCTTTTATAATTATCTGGAGCTTTTATTCTAGGTTGATTATCATCAAAGATCATAGAATTTTCTGATATATCTAGCAGTTCATCTACTTTTTTCATTACTCATCTGCGCCAGTCTCAGGATTATAATTTTTTGCATCTTCATAGAATGATGTCGTTTCATTAAATCCAAAATCATCATCACCATCTGCACTAATAGGATTAGGTGTAACCGTATACCTTTGTTCTCTCTTTGGTGATGCATCTGGAAGATCAGCATATTGATCAACTTGTACAGTTCTGATAACTGCTTGAGAAGTAACAGGGCCGTAAAGATAAAACTTTGCAGTAAAACCTAAAGTGTAAATAATTGCTCTACGAGATTCAAAATCTCCTTGATAATCATCTTGATAATTAATACTGTTTAAAACAATAGGAATGTCTCTTTTAATACCCATATCAACCATATCATTAACAGTAACAGTATAGTCTGGTTGAAAGTATGGAAGAATTTGTTCTACAATTTGAAGTGCATCATCTGAATTTTTAGAAAGAACATAAAGTTCTATATCAAGATTATAAGGAACTGGCATATATTGTGTGTCTAGACGTTTTGAATCTGCGCCTTTAACTTTCTTAAATTTCTGCACACGATTCATTTTTCGTGTAGCATCATACGTAAGGTTCTGAATTTCAAAACCAATACGAGGCAGTGTAACCGCAACTTGTTTTGTTAGGTTAGGATCATCGTTTAATCTAACTAGAAATTTTTGTCGAGGGCCATAAGCAAGAGGCACCTTCATAGTTTGTGTAATAACTCCACTATTATTTTTTCTCACAATGCTTATTTCATTAAACATTGATCCAAATGCAACAATAACTTTCCTCATTGTTTCATGGTAAAATGATTGTCCTAACATAATTTATTATCCTTTTGTTCCGGCATCACCAAACGGATTTTTCTCAGTGAAGTCTAAAATTGTATCATCTAATTGATCAAACAATTCATTTTGTGCAGTTGTATCTCTAGACATATCCCCAACAACATATTCTTCTTGAATAATATATTCGGGAAGACCTGTATCTGCAAGATTTTCTAGTATAACTGCTCCATTAAGTGTTTCATCTTCCATAGAAACATTATCACCAGCATTAGTGCTTAAAGCATCTGTACCGTTTAATATCAGTAATCCACTCATATCTTCAAGAGATATATCCTCATTATATGTAGTGGTTTGTTCAAGTGCAAGTTGAAAGCCCATTGCATCCAAACTATAAGTAGTTTCAATTGCATCTATTTCTGTAATACCAGTATCCAAATCTTCACTAGAATATTGGAATGTTCTAGTACTAAGACGATAAACAGGAAGATTACCTATCTGGTAAAATGGTTCATCATGATCAACAAATGAAATTTCAAATATTTTACTTACTAAAGGAAAATAAATTAAATCTCCTTCATTTGGTCTTGTCTTAACTTGTAAACTTTCATCTAAAGATATTAAATCTTCAAATCGTCTTTGAGATACAATAAATACTGCTTCTTCTTGGTTTTCTAAACCAAATTGATTCATTATTTCTTTATCACCAGCAAATCCATCTGTATTTTCAAAATACATTTCGATCATATACGCATCATCAAATTTTGATAAACTATCCTCACCTAGAATTTGATCTTCTGCAACAAGTGTTCTTGGCATATAATATACATCTTGACCAAACACTTTTAATTGCTCAATAACTAAATCCTCATAGAGTCTTTTTTCTTGAGTCGTACCTGTATCGAAATAAAAATTTGTTGGCATTTTATCCTACCATATAATCCATGGGCATCTCGTAAGACAACCGAATTTCTTCTTCTAATCTTGTTATTTCTTCTATAGCTTGAGTGTATATCCCCTCACCATTTAATTGAACACCACCAAGCATTGCAACACCATTAAACTTACTAAGATTCTGCCCCCATTGTTTTTTAATTAGTGCAGTAGAATATCTTTTGAGAAAAATATCATCGTAAATATCAACATATGTTGTAGGATCAACTTTACGAAAACACTCAATTACAATATAATCATCTACTTGAATATCACTTGTCCAATCCATATCAATGTATAGTCTATTTTGATGTTGATTATATCTAATGGGTTTTTCACCTACTAACAAATGATCCAAGTAATCTAAATGCATCATAGTCATTTGATAGTTTATCATACTTGTTGAAGTAAAATCAAAAAGATCATTTAATCGTAATTGATATCTTACATCAAACATTCCCATTCCATGCTTGTCTGTAAATGGAAATATATTGAGAACAGAAATTACAGCAGAAGGTATTGGAATAAAACCATTTCCCTCTAACCATGCAGCAGTTATAGAATTATCAGCTGTATCTGTTCCAGTAGCAGAAGTATTAGTTGCTGCTCTATCAATTTCAGCCTGAGTTATTTTATGTTTAAGATACATTCTTTCAATACCATCATAATGATACTGCGAAAAATATTGTAATGCTTCATCAAGACGATCATCAACCTGTTCATCATCTACATTAACATCAATTACAGGATCACCAAGTGCTCGCATACAATAATCTTTTAATGTTGCTTTTGTATTAGGTATTGCCATAGTTTTTTCCTTTAATAGTATTTATGCGTAATACTTTGCTTTAAGTCTAAACTGTTTAAGATAGACTGTTCCGGCAGATATTTTATTAAAAAGTCCAATCGTCCAAGGATGTCTCATCGTTGCTTCTCTACAATTCCATTGATAATTACTTTGGTTAGCAGCACCATTAACGTGTAAAGTTCTGCTAAGTTTTGTGTAATTTAAAGCATTTGAATGTGAACTACTATGCCTGGAACCGTGATACTTATCTTTATCTGCATAATCGGTTAACCATTGAAATCCACTAGT
>CEVX01158992.1_pt1 | contig 10595 bp, 8 predicted proteins | sample 356561 | NCBI WGS metagenome assembly CEVX01 (sample SAMEA2623886, study PRJEB7988) | marine metagenome | biome: marine biome (ENVO:00000447); feature: surface water layer (ENVO:00002042); material: "saline water (ENVO:00002010), including plankton (ENVO:xxxxxxxx)" | depth 5 m | reverse complement strand
TTTTGATCCAGAATGGTTAATTGATATTCCTATATTATGGAAAGGTTTAAAAAACAGAAATTTAAATATTTATAAATTGAAAGGCTGGTCAAACCTAATTAAAAATGCTTTTGAAATAAAACCAACCAATAAATATGAAAATTCCAAAAAAGAGTTTTTCAATAATTTTGAGGATAGTGGTTGGCATAAATTAGATTGGAAAAAATGGGATATTATATGGCACACTAAAACTAAAAATTGCAAATCAAGGGCAACTCATTCACATCAGGATTTTGGTTCATTTGTAGTTTTTTATGATGGTAAAGAATTAATAAAAGACGTAGGAAGACCCAATTATAATTTAAAAAGTAAATTAGGAATATCATCAACTTTAGCAAATTTTCATAATTCAATTCTTGTTGATAAAATGCCAATTAGTTTATTTCCCTATGATAATATTTTTCCTGATAAATACACCAACATTAATTACAAATTTGAACTACATCAAACCAACGAAACTTTAAAAATTATTTTTTCACACGATGGATATTCAAGACTTGTTAACAAAAAATTAAAACATACAAGAATTTTTCATATAACTGAAAAAAATTTAAAAATAATTGATGATTTTAGAGGGGAAGACTCATTTGAAATAGACTTAAATCTTTATTTGAATAGTTTAACAGAGCATGGAATCCAAATAATTGAACATATAAATTCTGAAAATACAACTTCCGAAATAAATAAAAAGAGACTTAACCACTGGAATTTCCCTCGTTATGGGTTCAAAGAGGTCTCCCCAAGGATAAATACAAAATTGAGAATTACAGGGCCTTCTAATATTGCTCATCAAATTAAAATAAAAAATTAATGTGTGGAATTTATGGATGTTTAAATTTTGACAATGAAATTGTTGATACTAAAACTTTAAATGATTTATCAAACGGAATGATTCATAGAGGTCCTGATAATGAAGGGTTCCTTATTGATAAAAATTTTGGGTTTGGTATGAGAAGATTGTCGATCATTGATTTAGATGGTGGCAATCAACCAATTTTTAACGAAACAAAAAAATTAAGTATTGTATTTAATGGTGAAATATACAATTACAAGGAAATTAAAGATAGATTAATTCAAAAAGGACATGTTTTCCAAACAGAGAGTGATACTGAAGTAATAATTCATTTATTTGAAGAAAAAGGGATTGATTGTGTTAATGATCTAAATGGAGAGTTTTCATTTGCTATATGGGATAAAATAAAAAGACAACTTTACATTACTAGAGACAGGTTTGGGGTGAAGCCTTTATACTGGTGTCTGAACAAGAAATCTTTCTATTTTTCTTCTGACTTATTAGCTTTAAATCGAATAATAGGAGAAGAAGTCTCTAAAACTTCGATTTTAAATTATTTGATTTACTCATATGTACCCGCACCACAATCAATATTTAAAAATATTTTTAAACTTGAACCTGGACATAATTTAATCATTAAAAATAATAAAGTAGAAAAAAGAAAATATTGGAATCTAAATAAAAAAAAGATAAATAAATCAGTCACAGAAATAAAAAATGAAATTGACTATCTTCTTAAAGACTCAATAAAATTGAGGTTAAATTCTGATGTTCCTCTTGGGATAATGCTAAGTGGCGGGATTGATAGTAGTACAATAGCATTATATGCGTCTAAGGAATTAGATAATATATCAAGCTACACAATAAAATATATCGATAAAGAAGAGAAGGATTCAATTAGTGGACACTTCGTTGCTGAAAAATTTAAATTAAATCATAATGAGTATGAATTTTTCTCTAAAAATGAAATTTCTTCTATAGATGAAATATTGTTTAAAATTGATGAACCTATATCTGATAATGCACTTATTGGATCTTATAAGATATCTAAGTTAGCACATGATCAAAAAAGGAAAGTCCTATTATCAGGAGCTGGAGCAGATGAAATCTTTGGTGGTTACGACAGACACGTCAGAGATAGTGTTTTTTCATCTTGGGGATTTGTTAAACTACCATTTTATTTAAAATGGTTGTTGAATCCTATAGTAAATTTATTTAGGCCAGGCTTTTCATTAACTCTTAAAAATGAAGCAAGACTTTTTTTCTGTTCAATATCTGGTGCAAATCTTCACCTTTTAACTAAAATAAGTAAAGATTCAAAACTTTTTCAAAATGTATTGAAAAAATTAGATGAAAAAGAAAAAAACTTTAAAGTGTTTAATACTTTGAAAAGAATGCAAACTGATTTAGAAAATTATCTACCAAATAACATATTATCTTTAGCTGATAAAGCATCAATGGCAACTTCAGTTGAATGTAGAGTACCGTTTTTAGATCACAGATTAGTTGAATACTGCTTTTCGTTAAATGAAAAAGAACTCATTTTAGATGATAAAAAAAAAGGATTACTAAAATCTCACTTAACTAAACATTTTAGTTATGATTTTTTAGAAAGAAAAAAAGAGGGCTTTAATGCACCAACTTCAGACTGGATATTTAAAAATTTTGAAAAAATTATAAATGAATTTAAAAATTCCCCTTCTTCAACTTTGAGTGAAATAATAAATTTTAACAGTTTGCTAAAGCATATTAAAACAAAAAATAAAATAGAAAGTTATTCCGAAACAATCTACTCACTATATATTTTAAACAGGTGGTTAAATATTCATAACTTATAAAAATGAATTTTGTTGATATTTCAATTGTTTGTCCAGTTTATAATTCCAAGAATTATGTAGAAAAAACAATAGATTCTATAATTAAACAAGATTTGAAACCAAGAGAGATACTGTTCATTGATGATGGTTCAAATGATGGAACACCTCAATTTATAAATGAAATACTGGTCAATAAAAATTTAGAAGTAAAATGGGAAATTTTTAAAAGTACCCATAAAGGACCTGGTGCAGCAAGGAACATTGGGATTAAAAATGCAAAGTCTAATTGGATCTCGTTCATTGATTCAGATGATATTTGGGAGACAAACAAATTAAAAAAAATTAATGATATTATAACTTTAAATTCTGAAGTTAATTTTATAACTCACAATGAAAAATATTTAAAGATAGATGGTTCAATTTTGCATCTAAATTATTCTAAAAAATATAATCAAAATAAAAGTTTAGGAAAGCAATTATTTCAAGAAAATATTTTCTCAACATCTGCTGTTACATGTAAAAAAAGTCTTTTCTTGAGTGAAGGTTATTTTGACGAAACTCTAATGTCTGCTCAGGATTATGAAATTTGGTTGAAGCTTTCAAAAAAGATTAAAATATATTATTTAAATGATTTTTTGGGAACTTATGTAGAGCGTGATGGAAATATAACATCTAAAAACTGGATTTTTAGACTCAGAAATGAACTTATCATCTTGAACAGATATAGACATTATGTTAATTTTAATACATATGTATGTCGTTTATTTTTATTGATATTAAGATTTAGTTTAAAAGCATTTTTTAATTTTTTTAAAATAATGTTCAATAAGGCTAAGATGGTATTTTTATTCAATCTATAAAATAATGAAACACTTAAAAAAAATTATTCTTTATGGCTTTGATTTTTTGTATTTACTAAAAAAAAATCTTGAAAAGGCAATATTAAAAAACCCTTCTTTTTGTTTAAGAGTTTTAATTTATCATGATGTAAAGTCAAAATCTCAAATTGAACTTTTTAAAAATCAAATTTTAAATTTGAAAAAAGAATATGATTTTATATCACCTAATGAATTTGAACAACTTCTTAAAAGTAAAGTTAAGCCAAACAAACCAAAAATATTATTAACATTTGATGATGGCTTTAAATCTAATAAAAAACTAGCGGAACAAGTTTTGAATGAATTAAATATTCAAGCTTTATTTTTTATAATTTCTGACTTTATATCATTATCAAAAAAAAGCGCTGAGTACAAAAAAATAATTAACAATATTTATCCAAATGGTCCAAATACAGAAGAATTGAGTAAACCTATGGACATAGATGATATAAAATTTTTAATTTCAACTGGACATCAAATAGGTAGCCATACTCTTTCTCATAAAAAATTATCTACTTTAACAAGCTCCAATGATCTTAAAAGTGAAATAATTTCAAGTAAAATCAAGCTTGAAAAATGTTTTAATATAAAGATTAAACATTTTGCTTTCCCATTTGGAACTTATGATAGCATAAATAAAAATTCACTGAAGATTATAAGTCAAAATTATGAGCATATTCATTCTGGATTAAGAGGCAATAATAATAATACCTCTTCGCTAATTTATAGAGATGCTGTAAATCCAGAAATGAAAATAATACGATTAAAATCTTTTTTAAGCGGTAATGCAGATTTTTTTTATAAAAGAAAATTTAACATTTTAAAAAGTTATATAAATTGATACCTCAAAGTCCTTCAATTAAAATATCAACTTTTTTTAAATCAAACAAAGGGTTTTGGGATTCCGGATCTGAGGAAAATCTTTTCTATTTATCTAGATCATCATGGTCTATTTTATCCATATGCATTTTTAGATTGAAAATGTTAGATAAAAAAAGAATAAATATTTTTTTACCTGATTTTTTCTGTAATGATCCAATAGCTCTTCTAGATTATAGTAATATTAATATATTATATTATGAGGTTGATACCCAATTTAAACCCAACTTAAATAGCATAAATAAATTATCTGAAAAATTTGCTCCAGATATTTTCCTTGGAGTTCATTACTTTGGAAATCCACTAGTATCTAATGAAATAAAAAGTTTTTGCATTAAAAATAAGTGTTGGTATATAGAAGATGCTACACACTGCCTAAAAAGAGATAAAGTTATAGGAGAACAAGGTGACTTTGTAATATTCAGCCCCTACAAACATTTAGCTATTCCAAATGGCGCCATATTAATAACAAGATCAAAAGGGCCTTCAAAATTAAAAGTAACGGATTTTTCAAGTATTAGAATTAATACATTTTTAAAATCAGAATTAAAGAAATTTAAATTTAAAAATGGGTTAATCAAAAATGACCCTTTTTTAACTATTAAATGGCTTTTCAAAAAATTAATATTAATTCCTTTAAATAAATCAAATTTGCTGTCAAGGTTTTATATGAAGGTTTATAAGGATGGATTAAGACTTCATTATTCAGAAAAAATAGAGTCCTATAAAATATCTATACTTTCAAAATATTTAATGTCAAGATATGACCTAGATAAGATTTCTAAATTAAGAATAAGAAATCAAAATATATTTAATGAAGTTTTATCAGATAAAATTGAAGTTCACAAGAGTTTTAAGCCTAAACAAAAATATTTTAATCATACACCATATATTTTTCCAATTATTTTAAAATCAGAAGTTGAAGCTTTTAAATTAATTGATAAAGGTATCCCGATTGTTAAATGGCCCTTATATCCAAAAGCATCAATGCACTCATCTAAAAAATTTAAAAATATATATTTTATTCTCTTGAACCATTCCATTAATGAAGAATACTTTAAAAAGATATTTAATCATAAAAGTAAATTGAAAAGAATTAGAATTTTAAAGTCTTCATCTATGGAGTGTATTGAATTTGGAAAAATGTTTTTTTCAAATGTAAACATAACCCAGTCTTCATGTTATGGACTTTCAAAAGCTGAAACAGAAAATAAAAATATCGATTTTTATAAAATTATGATAGGTGATAAGCAAATTGGTTTTTTTCAAATCTTGAGGAAAAAATATTTTAATCTAATAACATTATTAAGGATAAATAGAGGGCCAATATTAGCTAACGATATTGAGTTAAATGATAGAATTGATGTTATTTTAAAAATCTTAAAATTTGGTAATATATTTAATTTAAAGGTCTTATCTATAACTCCTGATATAAGCTATTTTTCAATTGAAAGTTTGTTTTTGAAGGGTTTAAGATCAAGGAGACTGAGATTTTCTAACTGGAAATCTGCCATAATAGATTTAAATAAGAGTGTTGACAATCTATTATTGAGTTTAAAACCAAAATGGAGAAATTCATTAAGAAAGGCTCAAAGAGAAAATCTTATTATTAATAGATCTTCTAGTACTAGTGAAATTGAAAATTTGTTAAATCATTATTTAGACGATGTAAAGAACAAGAAATTCACAGGGTTAAACCCTGAACTTATAAAAAAAATGACGAAACTTCAGAGAGATTCTCAGAAACTTTATGTTTTTAAAGCGAAAAAAGGAGACCTTGAGGTTGGTTCAATTTTAATATCAAAACAATTTAAAAATTTAATTTATTTAATTGGATGGTCTTCGGATGAGGGAAGAAAAGTCAATGTAAATTACATATTACTCTGGGAGGCAATTATTTATTTTAAGTTAGAAGAATGTAAAGTATTTGATTTGGGTGGATTGATTGGGAATAATCATCCAATTGATTTTTTTAAACTTGGTATGAGTGGTAATTACTATGAAAATAGTGGAGAATATATAGTATTATGAAAAAAATAATCATTGCTATTGATGCTACAAGCATAGTAAATACAGGAGGTTTTACCCATCTATATAATTTAATTGAAAATTTTGATCTAAAGTTTCATCCAGATATTAAGGAAATAGTTATTTACAGTTCTAAATCAGTACTAAAAAAACTTCCCAATCATAATTTTATAACTAAACGTTCTCACTTTTTTTTAAACAGAGGTAGGCTAATGCGCTTTTTTTTTCAACTTTATATTTTAGATTTCTCTCTGAGAAAAAATAAAGTAAATATATTACTTTCTACTGCTGGAGATTATGTAGGCAGTTTTAAACCTTACGTAGGAATATCTCAAAACATGCTTTTATATGAAAAAAGCTTTTGGAAAGAAATTAGTGTTATTAAGGAAAAAGTAAAACTATTAATAAACCATAAGAGACAAAGAAAATGTTTTGAATCAGCAGCTGGAATAATTTTTATTTCTAATTACGCTAGAAATTACATTACTAATGAACTTAATATTAATAAAATCCCTTCTAAGGTAATTCATCATGGAATAGCACCTTATTTTATAAACCAACAACCTAATAAAATAAATAAAGAAAAAACTTTAAAGTTTATATATGTGTCTACTGTTCATGTATACAAGAATCAGTGGAATGTTATCGATGCGGTTTGGAAATTAAGACAAGATGGGGTTAAAATTTCTTTAACACTAATAGGTCCAGTAATATATAATCCATCTGGTAAAAGATTATTTTCTAAAATTAGAAAAAGGGATCCAAAAGGTGAGTTTATTAATTATATACCTCAAGTTAGTCATGATAAATTACCTTTAGAGTTCTCGAAACACAATGCAGTAATCTATGCCTCTAGTTGTGAAAATATGCCTAATATTTTAATAGAGTCTATGGCGTCAGGATTACCTATAGCCTGTAGTGATAAGCAGCCCATGCCTGAATTTTTAAAAGACGGGGGTTATTATTTTAATGCAAATTCGGTAGATTCTATTAAAAAAGCTATTATTAATCTTATAGAGGATAAAGACTCATCTAAAAAAATTAAACAAAATTTGAATGAGATAAGAAATCTCAAATGGGAGGAAACGTCAAAAAAAACCTTTAATTTTATAACTAATTTAACTAAATAATATGTTTAAAGACAAAACTATAGTAATTACTGGTGGTACAGGATCCTTTGGAAATGCTGTTTTAAACAGGTTTTTAGATTCTGATATTAAAGAAATAAGAATTTTTTCTAGAGATGAGAAGAAACAACATGATATGAGAGTGAAATATAACAACTCTAAAATTAAGTTCTACATTGGTGATGTTAGAAATGAAGGTAGTTTAAGAGATGTCATGATTGGTGTAGATTATGTTTTTCATGCTGCTGCATTAAAGCAAGTGCCTTCATGTGAATTCTATCCTATTGAGGCTGTTAATACTAATGTAATAGGAACTGAGAATGTATTAAATGCTGCAATTTCCAATGGTGTTTCTAAAGTTGTTTGTTTAAGCACTGACAAGGCTGTATATCCTATAAATGCTATGGGTGTTTCAAAGGCTATGATGGAAAAAGTATTTGTAGCTAAATCTAGAAATTCTAAAAATACCATTATTACTGGAACTAGGTATGGGAATGTAATGTCTTCAAGGGGTTCTGTAATTCCTCATTTTATTCAGCAAATTAAAAGTGAAAAAACTATTACTGTTACTGATCCAGATATGACAAGATTTATGATGACTTTAGATAATGCAGTTGAATTAGTAGTATATGCTTTCAAAAATGGGAAATCAGGTGATATTTTTGTTCAAAAGTCACCAGCATCAACAATTGGGGAGTTAGCATCTATACTTAAAGAGATATATAAGTCTGATGTTAAAATAAAACATATTGGTATTAGACATGCAGAGAAGATGCATGAAACACTTTTAAGTAAAGAAGAATTTTTGACTGCAGATGATTTAGGAGATTATTTCAGAATTGAAGCTGATAACAGAGACTTGAATTACAATAAGTATTTTGAAATAGGTAGAGATAAAAAAATAAATGAGGAATATAATTCTTTAAATACAAGAAGACTTTCTAGAAAAGAACTAATTGACTTATTAGCAAGCATTGGATATAAATAAAAAACATATCCTTCTTTTAGGTTCAGATGGTATGATTGGTCATCAAGTTTTATTTAGGCTTATAAAAGAAAATTTTTTAATACATACTCACTTTAAAAAGAAAAAGTCAAAACATGATTTTTTAAAATCAAAAAATACAATTTTTTACTTTCTTGAAATTTCAGAAGACAATATAGAGGAGTTTTTAGTAGATATTAATCCCGATATAATAATTAATGCAGCTGGAGTAACTACAAGAAGAGAAAAAGAATCAACCATAAATCAAATAAAATTTACAAACTCTTTATTGCCTAACATTTTGAGTAGTTGGTCTGAGAAAAATGATTGTAGACTAATACACTTTAGCACAGACTGTGTTTTCTCAGGTGAAAAAGGAAATTATCAAGACAGTGATAAACCGGATGCACTTGATACCTATGGAAAAACAAAAAGTTTAGGAGAAGTGAGTGGTGCTAATACTCTAATTTTAAGGTCTTCCATGATTGGATTTGAATTATATAATAAAACTGAACTTCTTGAATGGGTTTTAAGCAATAAAAATAAGACTATTAATGGTTTTTCTAACGTTATTTATTCTGGAATAACCACAACATTAATGAGTAAGATTGTTATTAAGATTATTGAAGATTTTCCAGATCTTAAAGGAATATATAATATTTCTTCTGCTCCTATAAGCAAATACTCCCTACTAAAAAAAATTAATGATATCTTTGATTTAAATATTAAAATCGAATCTGTTGAATATAAGTCAAGTGATAAATCTCTGGAATCTAGCAGGTTTTCTAATAAGACAGGTATAGAAATTCCTAATTGGGATTTGATGTTAAAAGAATTAAAAGATAGCTGGTTATTAAATAAAGATATTTATGAAAACTAAAGTAATGACTATTGTTGGCACAAGACCTGAAATTATAAAATTAAGCAGGGTTATTGCTGAACTAGAGGAACATACTGAGCATATATTAGTTCATACAGGACAAAATTATGATTATGAATTAAATGAAATTTTCTTCAAAGACTTAAAAGTTAAAAAACCAGACTATTTTTTAGATTCAATTGGTGATACCACGGCTTCCACAATTGGTAATATTATTTCTAAATCCGATAAATTGATTGGAGAAGTTAATCCTGATGCAGTTTTATTGTATGGAGACACAAATTCATGTTTATCAGTTATCTCTGCAAAAAAACAACAAGTACCGATTTTCCATATGGAAGCAGGGAACAGATCTTTTGACCAAAGAGTTCCGGAGGAGTTAAACCGAAAAATAATAGATCACCTAAGTGATATTAATATGCCACTTACTGAACAAGCTAGAGATTATCTGATTTTAGAAGGTATAAAGCCAGAAACAATTATTAAGATTGGATCTTGTATGAAAGAAATTCTCTCATACTATAAATCTAATATTTCAAAAAGCAAAGTTTTAGATCAATTTAATTTAAGTAAGAAGCAGTTCTTTGTCGTCTCTGCTCATAGAGAAGAAAATGTAGACTACAAAGACAACCTACTTGACTTGATTATATCATTAAATCAAGTAGCTAAAAAATATAAATTACCCGTTATAGTTAGCACTCATCCTAGAACTCAAAATAGAATAGATCAAGCAGATTTGGATGTTGAAGTTAACCCGCTTGTGAAATTCATAAAACCTGTCGGGTTTTTTGATTATATTAAATTACAACAAAATGCATTCTGTGTTATCTCTGATAGTGGAACAATTAGCGAAGAGTCTTCTATCTTGTCCTTTCCTGCAATTATGATTAGAAAAGCACATGAGCGTCCAGAATGTATGGATGAAGGTAGTCTTATTATGTCTGGATTAAAGTCTGAACGAATAATCGAAAGTATAGAGGTTGTTACAAAACAACATAAAATAAAAACTCTTCAAATTATTAAAGATTATGATGTAGACAATGTATCTGTAAAAGTTACTAGAATTATTTTAAGTTACATTGATTACATAAACAGAACCGTCTGGAAAAAAGGAGAGGTATTAAGAACCTTTAGATGAAAATTCTTTTAGTAAGTCAATACTTCTATCC
>CEVX01017552.1_pt1 | contig 10599 bp, 1 predicted proteins | sample 356561 | NCBI WGS metagenome assembly CEVX01 (sample SAMEA2623886, study PRJEB7988) | marine metagenome | biome: marine biome (ENVO:00000447); feature: surface water layer (ENVO:00002042); material: "saline water (ENVO:00002010), including plankton (ENVO:xxxxxxxx)" | depth 5 m | reverse complement strand
GTTAATATTTATAATAAATAAAAATATAATTCTACCTAATGGCTCTTAAAAAGATAATAAAAACTGGTGTAGAAACGGGACAAACTATTGAAGCGTTACAGGTTTCCCAGTCATTTGATGCATTTAATCCCAGTTCTACAGTTGGATATGAAATAGGTATTTCAGGTTCATTAGCAGTTTCTGGTTCATCTACTTTTCATTTAGCAACATCTGCAGATAAAATTAAAATTGAGAATGTTCAAGCTAACCCTTCAGCTTCAAATGCATTACAAGTATTAGTAGCTGATACAGGTTCAGGTGTTTTATATTATGATACTTCAATTGGTTCTCAAGGAACACAAGGTATTCAAGGTACACAAGGTATAACTGGTGCTCAAGGTACTCAAGGTATTCAAGGTATAACTGGAGCACAAGGTGCAACAGGTACTCAAGGTGCAACTGGTGTAGCAGGTAATACAGGTACTCAAGGTACTACAGGTACTCAGGGTGCTACTGGAACACAAGGAACACAAGGAACTACAGGAGCACAAGGTATTCAAGGTACATTTGGTACACAAGGAACTACAGGTACTCAAGGTGATACAGGAACACAAGGTGAAACTGGTACTCAAGGAGAAACAGGAGCACAAGGTATTCAAGGAACAACAGGTAATACTGGAGGACAAGGTTCACAAGGAACACAAGGTACTACAGGTAATGTAGGCCCACAAGGTATTCAAGGTATTACTGGTTCAACAGGTACTAAAGGACAAAAAGGAGAAATTGGTGCACAGGGTATTCAAGGTATAACAGGTTCAACAGGTCCACAAGGTATAACAGGTGCTACTGGTGCACAAGGTACTGAAGGAGCAAAAGGAGCTCAAGGTACTACTGGTGCACAAGGTATTCAAGGTATACAGGGTACTACAGGTACTCAAGGAACACAAGGTATTCAAGGTATCACAGGTACAAAAGGTGCACAAGGCACAACTGGAGCACAAGGTGAAACAGGTACTCAAGGTGAAACAGGAACACAAGGTACTACTGGAACACAAGGTATTCAAGGTATTACAGGTCAAAAAGGAGATACAGGAGCACAAGGTGAAACTGGTACTCAAGGAGCTACTGGTACACAAGGTACTCAAGGTATTCAAGGTATAACAGGTCAAAAAGGTCAAAAAGGAGCTCAAGGTGAAACTGGAACACAGGGTGAAACTGGTACTCAAGGAACACAAGGTATACAAGGAACACAAGGTATACAAGGTATAACTGGTGCTCAGGGTGAAACAGGTGAAAAAGGTTCAAAAGGTGCTCAAGGAGCTACTGGTGCACAAGGTGCTACTGGTGCACAAGGTGCTACTGGAACACAAGGTGAAACTGGTACTCAAGGTGAAACTGGTGCACAAGGTATTACAGGTACAAAAGGTGCTCAAGGTACTACAGGTGATAAAGGACAAAAAGGTGCTCAAGGAACAACTGGTGCTCAAGGTAATACAGGTACAAAAGGAGAAATAGGTGTTGGGACTCAAGGTGCTCAAGGTATAACAGGTACTCAGGGTATTCAAGGTATAACTGGTGCTCAAGGTGTTCAAGGTACAATTGGTACTGGTACAGTAGGTCCTCAAGGAACAACAGGTACTCAAGGTGCAACTGGTGTACAAGGTACTGATGGTAATTTTGGTGGTGCTACATTTGATTATACTTTTGATTCAGCAATATTACCTGCAGATCCAACTACAGGAAAAGTAAGATTAAATTCAGCATCAGGTACAGCAGCTGGTCAAAAAGGTGCTACTAAAATGTATATTGATGATACTGATGATAATGGTAATGATATTTCATCATTTATGGAATCAATTGATTCTGTTGCATCAGCCGTTAAAGGACATGTTAGATTATCTAATATAATAGATGCTTCACAATTTATTTTATTTGCAATTAGTGATTTAACAGATAATACAGGTTGGTGGACAATAGATATATCCCAAGAAGCTTATTCAGCAGATTCTCCATTTTCAAATTTAGAAGATGTTATTTGTTCATTTGTAACTACAGGTGATAAAGGAGATACTGGTGCTCAAGGTACTCAAGGTATTCAAGGTACTCAAGGAATACAGGGTATTACTGGAGCACAAGGAATACAAGGCACACAAGGTACTCAAGGTATAACTGGTGCTCAAGGTACTACTGGAATACAAGGTATAACAGGAGTACAAGGTGAAACAGGTACACAAGGTATTACTGGTGAAACTGGTGCTCAAGGTGAAACTGGTGCTCAAGGTGTTGATGGTGCTCAAGGTGAAACAGGTATACAAGGTATTCAAGGTATAACTGGTGCTCAAGGTATTCAAGGTACTACTGGAATACAAGGTATTCAAGGTGAAACAGGTATACAAGGTATTACAGGTATACAAGGTATTCAAGGTATAACAGGTACTCAAGGTATAACTGGTATCCAAGGTTTAACTGGTATTCAAGGTATTCAAGGTGTACAAGGTACTACTGGAATACAAGGTATTCAGGGTGAAACTGGAACACAAGGTATTCAAGGTATTCAAGGTGCTCAAGGTATACAAGGTACAAAAGGTGATAATAAAGGATCACAAGGAATTCAAGGTACACAAGGTGTACAAGGTACAACTGGTCCTAAAGGTGATAATAAAGGATCACAAGGTATTCAAGGAATTCAAGGAATACAAGGTATTCAGGGTACACAAGGTATACAAGGTACACAAGGTGATGGAGGTACAAAAGGACAAAAAGGAGCCGCTGCTTCTATTGAAAATGATGTTGATGGATCTTTTGGAATATTAGGAGGTAATGGTGGTATAACTGGTTCTACTGATATTAAATGGAATGATAATACTGAAGAATTAAAACTATCAAGGGATGAAACAAGTATAGTATTTGGACCTGATAATGATACTAATATTAGTGCTTCAAGAGTTGGTACAGTTGATAGATTAGATCTAATTGTTGGAACAAGAAGATTAGTTTCTGCTATTAATCCAGGTTCAACACCAGGATTAGGAGAAGTTATTATTAATGATAATAGTGTAAATGTTGATTTTAGAGTAGAATCAGATACTGGTACAACCCCAAATCATGCTTTTTATGTAGATGGTAGTTCTGGTTATATTGGTATACATGATAGTACACCAACACAAGCTTTAGAAGTAAGTGGTTCTTTAACTGTTAGTAATGGTGTTACTGTTGGTAATATAACTGCTACTACTACAATTGGTAGAATTGAAGCTACAAATGATATTGTTGCATATTCAACATCAGATAAAAGATTAAAAGAAAATATTTTACCAATAGATAACCCAATAGAAAAAGTATTACAAATTAGTGGTGTTAATTTTGATTGGAAAAAATTAGATGAAGAAGGTATTAAATATATTCATGGTAATGAAGGAAGTGATATTGGAGTTATAGCACAAGAAATTGAAGAAATACTACCAGAAGTTGTTCAAATTAGAGAAAATGGTTACAAAGCTGTTAATTATGATAAACTTGTTCCTTTATTAATTGAAGCAATTAAAGAACAGCAGAAACAAATCGAAGAACTTAAGGGTAAAAAGTAACATTTAAATATATTTTATATATTTATAATAAAGAATAAATTATAGGCCTAACGGAAGTGGGCTCATTTTGAGTTACCAACCATAATTAATTTAGATATATGCCCAATTGGAAAAAAGTTGTCGTTAGTGGTTCTAACGCAGAATTAAATAAATTAAATGTATCCACAGCACTTACCGCTAGTGGACTTATCTATCCAACCTCGGATGGTTCAACCGATCAATTCATTAAAACAGATGGTTCAGGTAATTTAACTTTTGGAGCTGGTGTTGGTTCTCAAGGTGCTCAAGGAGCTCAAGGAACTATAGGAGCAAAAGGACAAAAAGGTGCTCAAGGAGCTACTGGTACTACTGGTACACAAGGTGAAAGTGGTGTTCAAGGCTCTCAAGGTATTCAAGGAACAACTGGTGCACAAGGTATTCAAGGTATTCAAGGTATTATAGGTACACAAGGTACTCAGGGAACAACTGGTACACAAGGTACTCAAGGTATTCAAGGAACAGTTGGTACACAAGGTGAAACTGGTGCTCAAGGAACACAAGGTATCCAAGGAACTGTTGGTACTCAAGGTACTACTGGTACACAAGGTGATACAGGTACAAAGGGAGAAAAAGGAGCTCAAGGAACTCAAGGAACACAAGGTGCAACAGGAACAAAAGGTACAAAAGGACAAAAAGGTGCTATAGGTACTCAAGGTGAAACAGGAACACAAGGTACTCAGGGCATACAAGGAACACAAGGTATACAAGGTGTACAAGGAATTCAAGGAATACAAGGTATAACAGGTACTCAAGGTACAACTGGAACACAAGGTGAAACCGGAACACAAGGTGAAACTGGTACTCAAGGAACACAAGGTATCCAAGGTACTCAAGGTATAACAGGTACAAAAGGACAAAAAGGTGAAGTTGGAGCTCAAGGTGAAACCGGAACACAAGGTATTCAAGGAATTCAAGGAACAACAGGTACTCAAGGTACTCAAGGAACTCAAGGAGTTCAAGGTATACAAGGTATACAAGGTATTACTGGTAATGTAGGTGCTCAAGGTATAACGGGTGCTCAAGGTACAACTGGAACAAAAGGTGCTACTGGTGCTCAAGGCACAACTGGAGCACAAGGTGAAACAGGAACACAAGGTGAAACTGGTACTCAAGGTATTCAGGGAACCCAAGGTATTCAGGGTATTCAAGGAATTCAAGGAATTCAAGGTATTACTGGATCACAAGGAACACAGGGTACTCAAGGAACTCAGGGAATACAAGGTACACAAGGTATTCAAGGTACTACAGGTGATAAAGGAGCTCAAGGTGAAACTGGTACTCAAGGTATACAAGGTATAACAGGAGCTCAAGGTACAACAGGTACTCAAGGTGAAACAGGAACACAAGGTGAAACAGGAAATCAAGGTGTTCAAGGTATACAAGGTATTACAGGTGCAGGAACACAAGGTACTACAGGTACACAAGGTATTCAGGGTAATACAGGTACACAAGGTATTCAAGGTATACAAGGTATTTCTGGTTCATCAACTGATGGTGTAAAAGGACAAAAAGGTGAATTAGGGCCTCAAGGTACTACAGGTGCTCAAGGTATTCAGGGAACTCAAGGTGAAACAGGTACTCAAGGTACAACTGGAACACAAGGTGAAACTGGTACTCAAGGTACAGATGGTACAAAAGGACAAAAAGGTGAAGTAGGAACACAAGGTATACAAGGTATAACTGGTGCACAAGGTACTACTGGTACAAAAGGTGCAACAGGTGCTCAAGGTATACAAGGTACTCAAGGTACTACAGGTAGTACAGGAACTCAGGGTGAAACTGGAACACAAGGTATTCAAGGTATTCAAGGTGCTCAAGGTGTACAAGGTACAGATGGTAATTTTGGTGGTAATTCATTTAATTACGCATTTGATACATCAACTACAGCAGCTGATCCAGGTTCAGGAGATATTGCTTTAAATAGCGCAACTCAAAATACTGCAACAGCAGCTTATATATCACAAAATGATGCTGGAGGATCAAGTATTGAATCAACTCTTCAAACATTAGATTCAGTTACTTCAGCTGTTAAAGGACATATTAGAATTGCAAATAGAACAGATGCTTCTCAATTCTTAACTTTTGCTATTTCAGATTTAACAGATAATGGTGCTTGGTGGACTTTAAATATAACAAACGAAGCAAGTTCAGCAGCTGCTCCATTCTCAAATGCTGAAGATATTATTTGTTCATTTGTTTCTGTTGGGGATAAAGGTGATACAGGAGCACAAGGTATTCAAGGTATACAGGGTACTCAAGGTATTCAAGGAATACAAGGTACTCAAGGTATTCAAGGTAGCGGAGGTGTACAAGGATCAATTGGTACACAAGGAACTCAAGGAACGCAAGGAACACAGGGAATTCAAGGTATAACTGGAACACAAGGTACTCAGGGAACACAAGGTGTTCAAGGTATACAAGGTACTCAAGGAACACAAGGTATTCAAGGTACTATAGGTTCAACAGGTGCTCAGGGTACAACAGGTAACCAAGGAACACAAGGTATTACTGGTACAAAAGGACAAAAAGGTGAAGTAGGTGCTCAAGGTACTCAAGGAATACAAGGTATTCAGGGTATTCAGGGAACTCAGGGAATTCAAGGTATAACAGGTTCACAGGGTACTCAAGGGACCCAAGGAACTCAAGGAACTCAAGGAATACAAGGTATTACTGGATCACAAGGAACACAAGGTACACAAGGAACACAAGGAATTCAAGGTACACAAGGTGTACAAGGTATAACAGGTAGTGAACCTGTAACAGATGCATATGCTGTAACTGTATCAGGTGGAGATTTTTATATAGATGGTGCTCAACAACCAACATTAGAATTATTAAGAGGATTTACTTATACCTTTGATCAAACAGATTCAACAAATGGAACTCACCCTATAGCAGTATCAACAACAGATGATGGTACAAATAACGGTGGAGTTCAATATACAAACGGTTGGAGTACAAATGGCGGGTCAGCTGGTTCAACTTTAATTTCAACATTTAAAGTACCACAAAACGCGCCAAATACATTATATTATTATTGTCAGAATCATCCAAATATGGGTGGTCAACTTGATATTGAAACATTATCAGATGGTGCTCAAGGTACTCAAGGTATTCAAGGAACACAGGGTACTCAAGGAACACAAGGAGTACAAGGAATCCAAGGAACAACTGGAAGTCAAGGTACTCAGGGAACACAAGGTACACAAGGTATTCAGGGTATTACTGGAGCTCAAGGAGCTACAGGTACTCAAGGAGAAACAGGTGCACAAGGTGTTCAAGGTATTCAAGGTACAACAGGTAGTAAAGGACAAAAAGGTGAAGTAGGTGTTCAGGGTATTCAGGGTATTCAAGGTATTACTGGAGCTCAAGGAACACAAGGTACACAAGGTACTCAAGGTATTCAAGGTATAACTGGTTCACAAGGTACACAAGGTACACAAGGAATCCAGGGTACACAGGGTATACAAGGAACACAAGGTATACAAGGTATTCAAGGTGTACAAGGTACTACAGGAACTCAAGGAGAAACAGGAGCTCAAGGAACACAAGGAACAACAGGTAATCAAGGTATTCAAGGTACGCAAGGAATTCAAGGTATAACTGGAGCCCAAGGTGAAACTGGAACACAAGGAACACAAGGAACACAAGGTACTACTGGTGCACAAGGTATTCAAGGTGAAACAGGAACACAAGGTATTCAAGGTACACAAGGTATTCAAGGTACTACGGGTGCACAGGGTGTTCAAGGTATTCAAGGTACTACAGGTACAAAAGGACAAAAAGGAGAAATTGGTGCTCAAGGTGAAACTGGAGATACTGGTACTCAAGGAACAACAGGAACACAAGGTGAAACTGGTACTCAAGGTACTACAGGTGCTCAAGGTGTTCAAGGTATCCAAGGTATACAAGGTATAACTGGTAGTAAAGGAGAAAAAGGACAAAAAGGAACTCAAGGGGCTACTGGAGCTCAAGGAAATACTGGTGCTCAAGGTATTCAAGGTACATTTGGTACTCAAGGAACAACTGGAGCTCAAGGTATTCAAGGTACTTTAGGTGCTCAGGGTATTCAAGGAACACAGGGTATTCAAGGTATTCAAGGAACACAAGGAACACAAGGTACTCAGGGTACACAAGGTACTCAAGGCACGCAAGGAACACAAGGTTTACAAGGTGTTGATGGTAATTTTGGAGGTAATTCATTTGACTATACTTTTGATACTAGTACTTCAGCCGCTGATCCTGGAACTGGAAAAATAAGATTAAATAATGCTACACAAAATTCAGCAACTGCTGGTTATATTGATGTAACTGATGATGATGGTAATAGTATTGCTTCAACTTTACAAACAATAGATTCTGTTACCTCAGCAGTTAAAGGACATATAAGAATATCAAATAGAACTGATGCAACACAATTTATAACATTTGCTATTAGTGACCTAACTGATAATACTGGTTGGTGGACATTAGATTTAACAGCAGAAGCTAGTTCAGCTGCTTCACCATTCTCAAATTCAGAAGATATTATTGTTTCTTTTGTTGCTGTTGGTGATAAAGGAGATACAGGTGCTCAAGGAACAACAGGACAAAAAGGAGCTCAAGGAGCTACTGGTACTCAAGGAACAACTGGTACACAAGGTACTCAAGGTATCCAAGGTATTATGGGTAATATTGGATTACAAGGTATCCAAGGTATTACAGGTCCACAAGGTACTCAAGGTATACAAGGTAATACAGGACCTTTAGGTGTTCAAGGTGCTGAAGGTAGTGTTGGTGCACAAGGTATTCAAGGTATTCAAGGTACAACTGGTACAAAAGGTGCTCAAGGTGTACAAGGTATCCAAGGTACTCAAGGTACTCAAGGAACTCAAGGTATTCAAGGTACAACTGGTTCAAAAGGACAAAAAGGTGCAGTAGGTACTCAAGGTGAAACTGGACCTAAAGGACAAAAAGGAGATACAGGTGCTCAAGGAACACAAGGTACTACTGGTGCTCAGGGTGTACAAGGTATTCAAGGAATACAAGGTATAACTGGTGCTCAAGGTATACAAGGAACACAAGGTGCTACTGGACAGAAAGGACAAAAAGGTGCTACTGGTGCTCAAGGAGAAACTGGACAAAAAGGACAAAAAGGTGATACAGGTGCACAAGGTATTCAAGGTACTCAAGGTGAAACAGGTGCTCAGGGTGTACAAGGTATTCAAGGAATACAAGGTATAACTGGTGCTCAAGGAACACAGGGAACTCAAGGTATACAAGGTACTCAAGGTACTACAGGTGCTCAAGGTACACAAGGTACACAAGGTATTCAGGGTATTACTGGAACAAAAGGACAAAAAGGACAAAAAGGAGATACAGGTGCTCAAGGAACAACGGGAGATACAGGTACTCAAGGTACAACTGGTGCTCAAGGTATTCAAGGTACAACTGGTGATACTGGTGCTCAAGGTATTCAGGGAACACAAGGAACACAAGGTACTCAAGGAATTCAAGGTATACAAGGTATAACAGGAGCTCAAGGTACAACAGGACAAAAAGGAGCTACTGGTGCTCAAGGTACAACTGGAACACAAGGTGAAACTGGTACTCAAGGTACACAAGGTATCCAAGGTACAACAGGTAGTAAAGGACAAAAAGGTGCACTTGGTACTCAAGGAGCAACAGGTACACAAGGTATTCAAGGTACAACTGGTAATACAGGTGCTCAAGGAACAACTGGTGCTCAGGGTGTTCAAGGAATACAAGGTATAACTGGAGCTCAAGGTACTACAGGTACTCAAGGTACTACAGGTACAAAAGGACAAAAAGGTGAAATAGGTGTACAAGGTATTCAGGGTACAACAGGTCCTCAAGGTACTCAAGGTATACAAGGAACAACAGGTACACAAGGTATACAAGGTATCCAAGGTACAACTGGTTCAAAAGGACAAAAAGGTGCTATTGGAGTTCAAGGAATCCAAGGAACACAAGGTATCCAAGGAACACAAGGTATCCAAGGTACAACAGGTAGTAAAGGACAAAAAGGAGCAACAGGTTCTCAAGGAACAACAGGTACACAAGGTATACAGGGTACTCAAGGTACTCAGGGTATACAAGGTACAGATGGTAACTTTGGAGGTAATTCATTCGATTATACATTTGATACAAGTACATCAGCTGCTGACCCAGGTACAGGTAAAATAAGATTAAATAGTGCTACACAAAATACTGCTACTGCAGGATATATAGATGCTACTGATGATGATGGAAATGATATTCAATCAACTTTAAATACTATTGATAGTGTAACATCAGCTGTTAAGGGTCACATTAGAATTTCTAATAGAACAGATGCTACTCAATTCTTAACATTTGCAATTTCAGATCTTACAGATAATGGAGATTGGTGGACATTAAATTTAACTAATGAAGCTGGATCTGCTGCCTCACCATTCTCAAATTCAGAGGATATAATTTGTTCATTTGTTAGTACAGGTGATAAAGGTGATACAGGAGCACAAGGTATTCAAGGTACAACAGGACAAAAAGGAGCTACTGGTGCTCAAGGAATTCAAGGTACTACTGGTACTCAGGGTACTACTGGTACTCAAGGTACAACAGGACCTCAAGGTAATAAAGGTGCTACAGGTGCTCAAGGTATTCAAGGTACAACAGGACCTATAGGACCAACAGGACCAAAAGGACAAAAAGGAGAAGTAGGTTCAACAGGACCACAAGGTAGTATAGGTGCTCAAGGTATTCAGGGTACAACAGGACCTGTAGGACCAACAGGACCTCAAGGAGATAAGGGTGCAATTGGAGCAACAGGACCACAAGGTAATGTTGGAGCCCAAGGTATTCAAGGTACAACTGGACCACAAGGAAATAAAGGTTCAATTGGTGCCCAGGGTAATGTAGGTAGTACAGGACCAAAAGGTGCAATTGGAGCACAAGGTAACGTAGGACCAACAGGACCTAAAGGTGCAATTGGTGCACAAGGTAATGTAGGACC
>CEVX01172734.1_pt1 | contig 10634 bp, 7 predicted proteins | sample 356561 | NCBI WGS metagenome assembly CEVX01 (sample SAMEA2623886, study PRJEB7988) | marine metagenome | biome: marine biome (ENVO:00000447); feature: surface water layer (ENVO:00002042); material: "saline water (ENVO:00002010), including plankton (ENVO:xxxxxxxx)" | depth 5 m | reverse complement strand
AAAACGTTTGCAAATGTAATTCAAAGCTTACAAACTTGCAACATAATATTGATCCTTTTAATTCAAATCAAATTAATATGCTTTTGCAAATAAAACTCTCTGATTGGAGGGTTTATTTGAATATATGCAATTGCCTTTTTCTTTAACCCCATCTATTGGAATAAGACGAATTGTTGCTTTTGTTTCTCTTTTTATTTTTTCTTCCGACTCTCTAGTTCCATCCCAATGAGCCGAAATAAAACCTCCTTCATTCTTAATTAAGTCTTTAAATTCCTTATATGAATTAGCTTTTCTAGTATTAGCATCTGTGAAATTCTTTGCCTTTTCAAATAAATATTTTTGTATGTCTTCAATTAAAAAATCTACTTTTGAGGAAATATTTTTAATATCAATTATTTCTTTTTCCATCTTATCTCTTCTAAAAATTTCTAAAGTTGAATTTTCAATGTCTTTAGGGCCTGCTACTATTCTAATTGGAACCCCTTTTATTTCGTGTTCATTAAATTTATAACCTGGTTTATAGGTATCTCTTTTATCAAACAAGACACTAATTCCTTTTGATTTTAATTCCGTTATAACAGGATTTAAGTATTTACACACTAAATCAAAATCTTCATCAGATCTGTATATAGGAACGAGAACTACTTGAACAGGTGCTAGATTTGGTGGTAAAACAAGTCCATTATCATCACTGTGAGTCATTATTAAAGCACCCATTAACCTAGTTGAAACCCCCCAAGATGTTGCCCATACATAATCTAAATCTCCGTTTTTATTAGCATACTTTACATCAAAAGCTTTAGCAAAGTTCTGACCTAAAAAATGAGAGGTGCCAGCTTGAAGTGCTTTTCCATCTTGCATCAAAGCCTCAATACAATATGTTTCTTCAGCACCAGCAAACCTTTCAGATTCAGATTTTATTCCTTTTAATACTGGGATTCCCATGTAACTTTCCGCAAATTCCGCATAAATATCGTTCATTTGAATAGCCTCTTTAACAGCCTCATTTTTAGTTTCATGAGCAGTATGTCCCTCTTGCCATAAAAATTCTGCGGTTCTTAAAAAAAGACGAGTTCTCATTTCCCACCTTACTACATTAGCCCATTGATTTATTAAAATTGGTAAATCTCTATATGACTGAATCCAATTTTTATATGTATTCCAAATTATAGCTTCACTGGTTGGTCTAACAATTAACTCTTCCTCAAGTTTAGCTTTTTCGTCAACAATTAATTTTCCTGGATTATTTGTATCATTTTTTAAACGATAGTGAGTAACTATCGCACACTCTTTAGCAAATCCTTCTGCATTTTTCTCTTCGGCCTCAAATAAACTTTTTGGAACAAATAAAGGAAAGTATGCATTTTGATGACCTGTATCTTTAAACATTTGGTCTAATTGTTTTTGCATTTTTTCCCAAATTGCATAACCGTAAGGTTTTATTACCATACAGCCTCTTACAGATGAGTTCTCAGCAAGATCAGCTTTTACTACTAATTCATTATACCACCTTGAATAATCCTCATCTCTTTTAGTTAGTTTTTTACCCATAAATTGTTTTTGGCATAATAATTGTTTAATTATGTACAGATGCTAAAATAACTATTTTAATTTTTCTAACAACAATATATTATCATGATAAACTCAAATTATAAGGTCTTTAAAAAAATAAAATTTTTTGTATGTTTTATTTTTTCACTAAGTATTTTAAGTTGTGGTTCGTTTAGCTCAACTGGATATGTTTCTAATGATGGCATATATGGAAAGAAACAATCCGCTAACAAGAATACTAATGGAGGTCTGTATTATAAAAATTATTTTGATCAAAAGGCTGAGGAATATGGTTTAACCGAAACCAATAATGATAGTATTGTTACTGATGTAAATAACTATTCAAGTTCAACAAATAGTTCAAAATTATCATATTCTAACAGTTATGGTTCCTGGGGAGATAGTCCTTCATCAATCAACTTTATATACAGAGACAACCCTTATTACGGTTCATATTGGTCAGGCTTTTACAGTCCCTATTCACTAAATTCATGGTATAATTATAATTACCCTTTTTACAACTCATTTTATTCTTGGGGATATCCATACGAAAGATATGGAAGATATGGTTATTGGGATTATATGTTTAGACCTTGGGGTTATGGAAATTATTGGGGTTATAGAGGTTATTGGGGAGGTTATAATGGGTATAATAATTATTATAACCAAAGAGATAATAATGATATCGCTTACATGAACGGTAGAAGAGGAACATATTCTAATCCATCCTCAAGCTCGACTAGCTATATAAATTCTAAAACTGGCACCTCTACTCTATCAGGAAGATCAATTTCAAATTATAACGTTGGCAGAAACGATTCTGAGTTAAATAACAATTTAAACAATTCGAAAACGTCAAACAACGAAGTAATCAAAACTAGAAATATTAACAGGGTTTATTATTCTTTAAAAAATTCTAACTCTGTAAGAAATTACCAAAATCCAGGTGAAATTGAAAGAGGCGGTGGTGGAAAAGGTTCTGTTAATGATAGTAATACAAGACCCTACACTAGACCATCACAAAGACCATCAAACGGAAAGTCATCAAACTTTAGAATGAGTACATACAATAATTCACCATCTAATTCCAACTCATCATCAAGAAATTATAATGTATCGAGGTCTAATTCCTCAAACTCTAGTTCAAGTTCTAATAGACCAACATATTCTCCGCCTTCATCAAGTAGCAGGTCATCTTATTCTCCGCCTTCATCAAGTAGCAGCAGTAGATCATCAGGTGGAAGACCGAGTTCATCATCGAGCAGTGGAGGAAGTTCAAGAGGACCTAGGTAATATAAAATATAATGCTAAATAAGTCAATTCTATTTTTATTTCTCTTTTTTTTTACAACTACTCATGCACAAAGTGTAAATGAGTTAATTGATTTATTTACAAATAATCCTAATGGAACTGCTAGATTTGAGGCTATGGGAGGGGCTTTTGGAGCATTAGGAGGAGATCTTTCTTCAATCAACATAAACCCAGCAGGAAGTGCTGTCTTTAATGATAATGAATACGGATTCACAATTGGATCTGAAAAAAAAGTAAATAAAACTGTTTTTTTTAATAATCAAGAATCTGAAGATGATAATAAATTTTCATTTAATCAAGGTGGAGCCGTTTGGCTTTTAAAAAATACTGGAGAAGGAAATATTAATAAAATTTCATTTGGTTTTAATGCACAAACAAATAATTCCTTTAAAAATAATTTTCTTGTTAAGGGAAGAAATACGTTGAACTCAATTGATAAATTTTTTCTAAACAACTCCTCAGGCCTTAACACATCTGACTTAAGCGTTGGAAGCAATGAAAGTATTGCAGGTGTTTATAGATATTTAGGCCAAAATTATGGTTTTTCCGCACAACAGGCTTTTCTAGCCTATCAGGCTTACTTAATAAATTTTGATTCTGATTCTAATCAGTTTTATTCACTTGCAGATTACAGTACTGGGGTTGATCAAAACTACTTTAGCGAAACAAAAGGTGTAAACACTAAATATAATTTGAACTTAGCCATCCAATTTAAAGAAAATTTTTATTTTGGAATGAATATCAACACGCACGATTTATACATCAAAAACTGGACTAGCCATTATGAAAACAATTTTTCTGAAAATTCCGCAATAACTTCAATTAACTTTGAAAATCAGTTAATTACCCAAGGTGAAGGCCTATCTTTTCAGTTAGGTGGTATTGCAAAATTAAAATCTTTTAGATTTGGAATTACTTACCAATCACCAACATGGTACACACTTAGAGATGAAACATGGCAATCTTTAGAAGTACAATCTATTGATGTTGATGGAATAACATATCAAGATATTGTTAATCCTAATATTTTAAATGTATATCCAGATTATAAAATAAATACACCATCTGCAATAACAACGAGTGCTGCAATTGTTTTTGGAAAATTAGGCTTATTGAGTATCGATGTTATCAGTCGAGATTTTTCAAAAGCTAAATTAAAACCAAACAATGATTTTTCAAATACTAATAGAGAGATAAATACTAAACTAACTAACACCACTGATATTAGGTTGGGTGGTGAGATGAGAATTCAAAATCTTAGTTTAAGAGCTGGATACAACAAAATTGGCAGTCCATATAAAGATACGGTTAGAATGCAAGACTCCGATTCTTTTTCTTTTGGTTTTGGATATGATTTTGGAGAAACGCTAATAAGTTTTTCTCATAAAGTATTAAAATCTAAAAAAGGTCACCAATTGTTTGATTCAGGACTCACCGACTTAGCTCAAATAAATACAGAACATAGTTTAACTAATTTATCTTTAATATTCAAATTCTAAACTCCTATTTTAATTTCTGCTAATTAATAAAAATCTTTTATTCTATTAATTAATCTTTAATTATCTTTGTCATAAGAAATATTTATTATGAAATACAACAAGTTTTTTGAAGATCTTGATTTAATAGATTCTGATCACAAAAATTTTTCAATCGAAACTCCTCTTAGAAAAGATGCTTTTGAACTTTCTGATCAGGAAAAAATTTCAATTATTCAAAAGAATGTTAAAGAAATTCTTTACACGCTAGGAATGGACATGACAGACGACAGTTTGAAAGGCACACCAAAAAGGGTTGCAAAAGCCTATGTAAATGAACTCTTCGGGGGTTTGAATCCTGAAAATATGCCTGTTGGTTCAACTTTTAATAATAAATACAAATACAGTGAAATGCTAGTTGAAAAAAATATAACTGTTTTTTCTACTTGCGAACACCATCTTTTACCCATTTATGGTAAAGCTCATGTTGCTTATTTTTCCAATAGTAATGTAATAGGACTTTCTAAAATGAATAGAATTGTTGACTATTTTTCAAGAAGACCTCAGGTTCAAGAAAGATTAACAATACAAGTTGTAAAAGCCCTCCAAGAAATTCTTAAAACTGATGATGTTGCATGTGTTATCGACGCAAAACACATGTGCGTTAATTCAAGAGGAATTAAAGATAAAGATTGCAGTACAGTAACAGGTGAATTTGGCGGCAAATTTAAGGACCAAAGTGTGAAAAGAGAATTTTTAGATTATATTCGTACTGAAAGTTCACTTTAACTTAAAATGAAATCTGATTTTTATAAAGATTTAAAAATATACAACTCTCTTACAGGAAATAAGGAACTTTTTGTTCCTATAAATAATAAAATTGTAGGAATGTATGTATGTGGTCCAACAGTATATAACAACGCTCACTTAGGAAATTGCAGAACTTTTATTTCATTTGATTTAATTAATAGATATCTAAGTCATTTAGGTTACAAGGTTAGGTATGTTAGGAATTTAACTGATGTTGGACATTTAGAGAACGACGACGATTCTGGTGAGGATAAAATTTCTAAAAAGGCAAGAATTGAAAAATTAGAGCCAATGGAAATTGTGCAAAAGTATACAATTGATTTTCATAAAGTAATGGAAATGTTTAATACACTACCGCCCAATATAGAACCAACCGCTACTGGACATATTATTGAACAAATAGATAGTATAAAAAAAATAATTAAATCTGGAAATGCATATGAAATGAACGGTTCTGTTTATTTTGATGTACTAAAATTCAACGAAAAAGGAAAATATGGTAAACTAAGTGGAAGAAAAGTTGAAGACATGATGAACAATTCGCGTCTTTTAGATGGTAGCTCAGATAAAAAAAATCCACAAGATTTTGCTCTATGGAAAAAAGCTGAAGACAACCATATTATGTTTTGGAATTCTCCTTGGGGAAAGGGCTTTCCTGGTTGGCATTTAGAATGTACGTCTATGAGTAAAAAATATCTTGGAGATTATTTTGACATACATGGTGGTGGAATGGATCTAAAATTTCCTCACCACGACTGTGAAATAGCTCAGTCTGAAGCTATTGATAATAAAAATCCTGCTAAATATTGGATGCATACAAACATGTTGACCATGAACGGCAAAAAAATGTCTAAATCAATTGATAATTTCATTTTACCAAATGAAATATTTTCAGGAAACAACAAGATATTTAGCAAAAAGTTTAGCCCAAATGTAGTAAAGTTTTTCATGTATCAAGCTCATTATAGAAGTGTTTTAGATATCAGTGAAGATGCATTAGTGGCCTCTGAAAAAGGTTTGAACAAACTCTTTGATGGTTATAATTTAATTTCTAATTTGGAATGCAATAACAAACCTTCCGATTTTGATACTAAAGGGTGGATTTCAAAATGTTATTCTAAAATTAATGATGATTTTAACACACCAATGTTAATTGCAGAACTTTTTGAATGTTTAAAATTCATTAATAGTGTCAAAATTTCTTCCAAAAATTTAAATAAAACAGATAAAGAAAAAATACAAAACACATTTGAAGCTTTTATTTTTGATATACTTGGATTGAAAAAGAATAATAAAGGAACACTAAATCATGATAATAAATCATCTGATTTGATAAAATTATTAATAAAATTAAGAAATCAATCAAGAGCAAATAGAAATTTTGAATTATCTGATCAGATTAGAGATGATTTAATGGAGTTAGGTATTCAATTAAATGACGATAAAAACGAGTCATCCTTCAAAATAATTAAATGAAAAGAATAATTGTATATCCTTTACTTTTAATCATCAAATTTTATCAAAAAATCATCTCTCCTCTAACTCCGTCATCTTGTCGTTATTCTCCTACTTGTTCTGAATACTCTAAGTTATGTTTAATTAAATATGGGATCATTAAAGGTTCTATTCTTTCTATAAAAAGAATCATAAAATGTAATCCTTGGGGAGGTAAAGGATTTGATCCAGTACCCTAATTTTATTTATATTTAACTAAAAATTATTATGATGTTCTCAAAAATTGATTGGTCCCCAAATGAGATTTTGTTTTCAGTTGGACCAATATCAATACACTGGTATAGTGTAATGTTTATAACAGCTTTTTCATTAGGTTATTATATTATTAATAAGATCTATATAAATGATAAAAAACCTGTAGAACTTGTTGAGCCTCTATTCATTTATATTGTCTTAGGAACATTAATTGGTGCTAGACTTGGAGAAGTTTTTTTCTATAATTGGGAATATTTTCAAAACAACTTAATAGAAATCTTTTTGCCTATAAAAAAAGATCCTAACAGTTCCATGTTGTTCGGAATAATTGATGGATTTAAGTTTGTCGGATACAGAGGGTTAGCAAGTCATGGAGCAACAATAGGTATTATCACTTCAATGTTTATCTACAAGAAAAAGTTTAAATACGATTCCGTTTTATGGATTTTTGATAGAATTGTTGTCCCTATTGCAATTGGCGGAATGTTTGTTAGAATTGGTAATTTCTTTAATTCAGAAATAGTAGGTAATTACACAGGAACTAATTTTGGGATTATTTTTTCAAATAGAGGTGAAATATTCCCTAGACATCCTGCTCAATTGTATGAGGCGTTTGGCTATTTTTTATTATTTATTCTTTTATGGCAGTTATACTGGAAAACTAATTTCAAAAATAACAAGGGATTTCTTTTTGGACTTTTTCTAATATGCTTATTTACTATTAGAGTATTGGTTGAGTTTGTTAAGGAAAGCCAAGGTGGTTTTGAAGATCAAATTGGAATTTTAACCACTGGTCAATGGCTAAGTATCCCCTTTATTTTAATTGGGATATTCTTTATGATTAGGAGTAAAAAAAATATTTAAATTATTTTTTTAAACTTTTTCTCAATGTATCAAACATTACTGGCGTAGCAATGAAAACAGAGGAGTATGTTCCTACCATTACACCAATAATTAGAGCAAACATAAATCCTTGAATAGATTCACCTCCAAAAATAAATATTGCCAAGAGAACTACTAAAGTTGTAAACGAGGTGTTTAAAGTTCTACTAAGAGTAGAATTTAAAGCTCCATTTACAGTTTTATTGAACTCCCAAGATTTATTAATTAATCTAAATTCTCTAATTCTATCAAATACAACAACTGTATCATTTAATGAGTAACCTATAACTGTAAGGATAGCAGCAATAAACGCTTGATTAATTTCCATATTAAATGGCATGAACGAATATGAAATAGAAAATACTCCTAAAACAATTAAAACATCATGAAAAACAGCCGCAACTGCACCTAGCGAATACTGCCAATCTCTAAACCTCAAAAGAATGTACAAGAACACTACTAGTAGAGAGCCAAATATTGCAAATACTGAATTTTTCTTAATATCATCCGCTATAGTGGGACCGACCTTTGAGGATGACATAATTCCTACTTGTTTATCCTCTGATCCATTAACAAAATCATCATATGAAACATCCTTAGGAAGGTATCCATTTAAAGATTCAAACATTTTTTCTTGAATTTCTGTATCGACCTCAGAGCCTTCAACATCAACTTTAAAATTTGTAGTAATTTTAAGTTGATTATCAGAACCATAAGTTTTAGCTTCTGCGTTGCCAAAAACTTCAATTAAATTATTTTGAATATCTGCAGGGTTGACGTTATCATTAAATCTTACAGTGTATGATCTTCCTCCAACAAAATCAACCCCTTGATTTAATCCATTAGTGAAAAGAGAAAAAACACCTATTGTCAATAATGATAAGGAAAACATATAAGCAAATTTTCTTTTTTCTAGAAAAGTTATAGTTAAATTCCTGAATAAGTTTTTTGTTGTTTTAGTAGAGAAATCTAAATTTTTTCCTTTACTAATTCTTGCGTCAACTAGCATTCTGGTTATAAATATTGCAGTAAATAAAGAGGTAGCTATACCAATTAGAAGAGTCGTAGCAAAGCCTTTAATTGGACCTGAGCCAAAAACAAATAATATTAAAGCTGTTAGTCCAGTTGTTATGTTTGCATCTAAAATGGAGGACAGAGCATTACTAAAGCCGTCGCTAACTGCTTGCTTTTGGCCTTTTCCTTTTGTTAACTCTTCTCTAATTCTTTCAAATATTAGAACATTTGCATCAACTGACATTCCTATAGTCAATACAATTCCTGCAATTCCAGGAAGAGTTAAAACTGCACCTAAACCTGCTAAAATTCCAAAAATTAATACAATATTTAAAACTAAGGCAGTGTCGGCATATATACCAGCTCTTCCATAATAAAAAGTCATCCATATTAAAACTAATAATAGTGCTATTGCGAATGAATTAATTCCCCTTTCAATATTTTCTTTTCCAAGAGAAGGACCTACAACTTCAGATTCAATAATCTCAGCTGATGCAGGAAGCTTACCAGCTCTTAAAACATTAGCTAGGTCAATTGCTTCATTCAATGTAAACTGTCCTGATATCTCGGACCTTCCTCCGGAAATTGCTCCTTTTGAAACACCAGGTGCAGAATAGACTATTTCATCTAGAACTATTGCAATATTACTTTTGTCCTTGTATGCGTTTCCTGTCATTTCTTCCCACTTTCTAGCACCTTTTCCATTCATTTGCATGGATACAGCAGGAGAACCTACTTGATCATAGCTTTGAGTAGCATCAACTACAACACTTCCACTTAACGGAGGCTCATCACCTCTATTAGATTTTATGGCATATAAATCAACTATCTTTGTGTTAGGATCAGGCTTTCCAAATAAAAATTTTGTGAATCTCATTTCTATGGGTAATAGTTGTCTAATTTCAGGCATCGACAAATATTCTTCAATTTTATTTTGATCTTTAGCAAAAAATTGTGCTATTACAGGTCCTCCCTGATACCCTGTTCCTACTATGTAATCGAACAAAGGGTTTTTTTGAGAAGTTATGGAGTCGTTAGCTTCAACATCTGCTAATAAATCATCTATTTTTGAAGTTTCATTATTTTCAACTTCCACTTCATCTAGAACCAAAGTTTCTTTTAAAAGTTCGTTAGCTTGAGAGAGAAAATTTAAAAAAGAATCATTCTTTTCCGTAACCCAAAACTCTAATTGGGCTGTACTTTGTAATAAGTTTTTTACTCGGGCCACATCTTTAGCACCGGGAAGTTCTACACGTATTCTACCAGAATTTCCTAATCTTTGAATGTTAGGCTGCGTTACACCAAACTTATCTATTCTTTTTCTTAGAACTTCAAATGCTGAAACTATTGATTCATCAATTTTTCTTCTTATAATTGGTTTTACTTCAGCATCCGTCATTTCAAAATTAATTTCCTCACTTAGAGATCTATTTGCAAAAATATCTGGTGAAGCTAAATTGGTGTCGCCTTTGATCAAGTCAAATGAAGTGAAAAAAGATTCTAAATAAGTATCATCACTTTGTTTTTGTAACTCATCGGTATTGTCAAGAGCTTTGTTAAAAACAGGATCACTTGAATTTTCAGATAAGCCTTTTAAAATATCTTTTACAGAAATTTGTAGAGTAACGTCAATACCTCCTTTTAAATCTAAGCCTTTATTAAGTTCTTTTAATTTTGAATTTTTATAACCAAAATGGTTTTCCTTTGTTGATTCAGAAATAGAATCAAGATAGTTAGTATAAAGTTCTTGTCTTTTTTCTGAAAAATTTAATTCATTTTCAGAGACTGAGTTTATTGAATATTGTTTAGCGTTATCTTCAACACTAGAGCTTAAGAAAGTAAATGAAATTTGATATAAGCTTACTAAGCCAAAACAAAAAG
>CEVX01164341.1_pt1 | contig 10668 bp, 6 predicted proteins | sample 356561 | NCBI WGS metagenome assembly CEVX01 (sample SAMEA2623886, study PRJEB7988) | marine metagenome | biome: marine biome (ENVO:00000447); feature: surface water layer (ENVO:00002042); material: "saline water (ENVO:00002010), including plankton (ENVO:xxxxxxxx)" | depth 5 m | reverse complement strand
GACCTAGTTGTGCTACCCGTTATTGATGAAAACAATTATCTCGTTGGTCGAATTACAATTGACGACGTTGTCGATGTAATTGTTGAGGAAGCTGAAAAAGATTACCAAATGTTATCCGGAATTTCTGAGGATGTAGAATCTTCAGATACAGTATGGCATTTAACTCGTGCAAGATTCCCATGGTTACTCGTTGGAATGGTTGGGGGGATTTTAGGTGCTTGGGTAGTTGACTTTTTTGAGGAAGATGCCTCGCCTGCGCTTATGGTTTTTATTCCTTTGATTGCCGCAATGGGCGGTAATGTAGGTATTCAATCATCTGCTCTTGTGGTTCAAGGAATCGCTAATCAATCGTTAACAGGATCGATATTAAGTAAGTTATTTAAAGAGTTTGGAGTAGGAATTGTTAATGGCTTGTTGTGTGGTATTCTACTTTTTCTTGTTAATATTTTATTTGGTAAATCATTTGAATACAGCTTTGCTGTCAGTATTTCTCTTTTGTCGGTAATTATCTTTGCTGCTGTTTTTGGAACATGGATTCCTTTATTCTTTCATAAAATGAAAATCGATCCAGCTTTAGCAACAGGACCTTTTATTACTACTGCAAATGATATCTTTGGACTCTTTCTCTATTTTTACATATGTAAAATTTTAGTGACATGAAATTAGGTAAAGTAATTTTCATAGATTCGGTACACTCTATTTTATGGGAAAGATTAACAAAGACAGGTTGGACTTGTGAAGACTACACTAAATCTGAACTCGGCTTAATCCTAAAAAAACTTCATAACTATAAAGGAATTGTTATTAGATCACGATTAAAATTAACGGAAGAAATTTTATGTAAACTACCTAATCTTAAATTTATTGCCAGAGCAGGTTCAGGACTTGAAAACATTGACATTTCGTATTGTCATCGAAAAAATATTCAAGTTTTTAATTCACCCGAAGGTAATAGAGATGCTGTTGGAGAACATACTTTAGGCATGTTACTCATGCTTCAAAATCATTTAAAACGAGCTGACGATCAAGTAAGAAATGGAATTTGGAAAAGGGCAGAAAACAGAGGTTACGAATTAAAAGGAAAAACAGTTGGGATTATTGGATATGGAGTTATGGGTAAATCTTTTGCCCAAAGACTGAGTGGTTTTGAAGTCAAATTGATTGCTTATGATAAGTATAAAGAAAAAATAAGCGACAATATTACTGATGAAGTTTCATTAAATACACTTTTAAAAAAGTCCGATATCATTAGTATACATACAAACTACCTGCCGGAAAACAGACACATAATTGACGCTTCTTTTATTCAAAAAGTAGAAAAACCGTTTATCCTGATTAATACAGCAAGAGGGTTCAATGTTAAAACAAAGGACTTAGTCACTGGATTAAAGTCCGGAAAAATACAAGGAGCATGCATAGATGTTTTAGAACACGAATCGAACTCCTTTGAAACTATTAGTCAAGATAAAAACAACAACGAATTAGAATACTTAAAGCAAGCAAAAAATGTAATTCTATCTCCACACATAGCTGGATGGACACATGAGTCTTATTTTAAGCTAAGTAATGTCCTAGCTGAAAAAATTGAAAAATGGATTAGTTACGGAAAAAACAAAAATTAATATCTACTCAAATTTTTCGTCTTCGTTTCCGCACTCAATTAAAGAACCCTTAAGTGAATTAAACTAACAAAACAAGATTAACTAATTTATTAGCCGTTAACTCTTCCTTGTTAAAAGAAAATTATGAATTGAATTTATTGATAATTTGTTGAAAGGAATGCTTTCAAACGAAATAAATGGATAAAAGTTCCCGTTACCGGGATTTTTTGAATCATTTCTTTAAAATATATAGTGTTATTGTTACCCGAGCGACATTTCTTTACTATCTTTATCTATTAAATTATTTAACCCTTAAAAGTAACATCCCAATGAGTGAAATTGCAGAGGTAAAGATTAATGGACAAACATATGAACTACCCATCATTACTGGATCAGAAGACGAGAAAGGTATAGATATAACAAAGTTAAGATCGCTTTCAGGAGCTGTTACTCTTGATTCGGGTTACAAAAATACTGGATCGACAAAAAGTGCAGTCACTTATCTTGATGGTGAAAATGGTATTTTAAGATATAGAGGCTACTCAATAGAAGAGTTAGCAGGAAAAGCATCATTTATAGAAGTTTCCTATTTATTAATAAATGGTGAATTGCCAAACAAAGATCAACTTGCAGACTTTGAAGCGAACATAACAAAGCATACTTTGATTCATGAAGACATGAAGCGTTTTTATGAAGCTTATCCATCAAAGGCACATCCGATGGGTATTGTTGCCTCATTACTGTGTTCTCTTTCAACATTTTACCCAGATTCTCAGAATCCAAATAGAACAGAGGAAGAAATAGAACTAACGATATACAGATTATTAGCGAAGCTTCCTACAATCTCTGCATGGGCATACAAAAATTTTGTAGGACATCCAGTTGTATACCCAAAAAACAATCTGAACTATGAAGAGAATTTCCTAAACATGATGTTCAGTTTACCTGCTGAGGAATATAAGATAGATCCTGTTGTAGCTGATGCTTTAAACAAATTATTAATTCTACATGCTGACCATGAACAAAACTGTTCTGCCTCTACGGTGAGAATAGTAGGCTCATCTCACGCAAACTTATACTCCTCTATTTCTGCAGGAGTTATCGCATTATGGGGACCGCTACACGGAGGTGCTAATCAAGCTGTTATTGAAATGTTAGAATCTATCCACGCTGATGGTTCACCTTTAGATGAGTGGATTGCTAAGGCTAAAGACAAAGATGACCCTTTTAGATTGATGGGATTCGGACACAGAGTTTACAAAAACTTTGATCCGAGAGCTAAAATCATCAAGAAAGCAGCTGACGATGTGTTGGAAAAACTAGGGATAGAGGATCCTTTAATTGAAATTGCGAAAGAACTAGAACAAGTAGCTCTTAATGATGATTACTTTAAAGCTAGAAATCTTTATCCAAATGTAGATTTCTATTCAGGAATTATTTATAAAGCGTTAGGTATACCAACGGAAATGTTTACAGTAATGTTCGCATTAGGAAGACTTCCGGGTTGGATAGCACAATGGAAAGAAATGATTGAAAATAAGGAGCCAATTGGACGTCCAAGGCAAATTTATGTTGGTCAAAAAGAACGTTCCTACGTTTCATTAGAAAATCGTTAAAATTTGCATATTTTAAAAAAAAAGAGACTTCAATATGAAGTCTCTTTTTTTTTGCGATATTCACCAATAAACCCCATTAAATATATACTTTTACAAAACATTTTTTTTATTAAACCGTAGTGAGTTAGATAAATTTCAAATGAAAAAAATATTCTTTAAAATATTTATTTTATTAACTATTTGTTTACAATCCCAGAGTTATCAATTTATACCGTTAACGGTAGAAGACGGCTTAGCTGAAAATCAAGTTTATGATTTAATTCAGGATAGAAGAGGAGCTATATGGATGGCAACTCCTGGTGGAGTTTCTGTTTACGACGGAGTAAGTTTTATAAACCTAAATGATAGTGCAGGACTCCCTTCAAATATCATCAATTGTTTATATGAGGATGTTAAAGGAGATATTTGGATTGGAACTCATAAAGGTCTGTCCGTTTATGATGGTGTGAAATTTGAAACCTTTACTCAAAAAAATGGACTACCCTCAAACATTGTAAAATCAATTTGTGAAGACGGATTTGGTCGACTTTGGATTGGAACGCAATACGGAGGTCTTTGTATACTTGATAACTTTTCCAAAGATGAGAAAGTTTTTACTCCATTTAAGATAAACTTTGGACAGGGAGATAAACTTTCTGTTAATAAAATAATTGAAACTCCGGAAGCTAAAATTTATGTTGGCACCAACCAAGGTTTAGCAGAGATTTTTAATGGGAAAGTGAAAACATACACCAAAAAAGACAAACTGAAAGATAACTTTATACATGACTTAGAGGAGGATGTCAATGGAGATGTATGGATTGGAACTCAGTCAGGAATCTGTCTTTTCTCAAATGGTGAGTTTATTTCACCTCTGAAAATCCCTAATATTTCAACAGGAGCAGTCAAAACAATAGAACAAGACAATAATGATAATATATGGATTGGAACAGTTAATAATGGCGTTATCCGCCTAAATATAAACACTTACCAATCTGAAATATATAATGAAGATAAGGGATTGAGTGAAGATATTGTTTTATCGATTTTAGAAGATAAACACGATAATATTTGGGTAGGCACTAAAGGTGGGGGAGTCAATAAAATAACAAGGTCTTCCTTTACTTATCTAGGAATTAAGGAGGGATTACAAAATGAAAAAATTAATGGATTGATTCAGGATTCTAAAAGTAATTATTGGCTTGCGACAAGAGGAGGAATCATAAGACATAATGGAGTTGATTCGTTTCAGTTATTCAATAAAAAATCTGGTCTTCCCGTTGACTATGCAACGACTGTTTTCGAAGATAAAGAAGGAAATATTTGGGCAGGAACACTTCTTGGCTTGGTGAAAATAAAAAATAATAAAATAGATCGAGTTTATGATTTTATGGATGGTCTTAGGAATCCTGTAAAATGCCTTTTCCAAGATAGAGATGGTGTTATATGGATTGGAACAGAAGGTGGTGGTTTAGGAAAACTTAATGGAGAAAAAATTAAGTTTTACAGAATGCTTGACGGTCTAAGCGATGGTCGAATAAGCGCTATAACACAAGATAAATCTGGTAAACTTTGGATTGGTACAAAAAGTGGAGGAATCAATTGGTTTAATGGTCTTGATGAGTTTGGACAAATTAATGAGGAGGATGGTTTAATCCCCTCTAATTTCATTAATTGTATGATAAAGGGACCAAGAGGAGGGATTTTTATTGGTACAAATTCAGGAATTACAAAATTTGATGAAAACCGAAATACTTATAAAACATTCAATACGAGCAATTCTAAATTAAGCTCAGACAATATTAAAATGATGTTGTTTGATGAGGATAACCAATTATGGATTGGAACTAATAAAGGCTTGGATAGAATTTCCTTTAATCCTCCCCAAATCACACGTCAAACCGGAGAATATATCTCTGAAGTCAAACACTTCGGAAAATCTGATGGAATAACAGGTGGACAAATCAATGGAAATGCAATTTGCGAAGATTTTGACGGAAATCTATGGTTTGGGACAAATAAAGGAGCTATAAAACACGATAGAAGTGTTGACCATATAAGCGACATTGCTCCCCAAACCTATTTAACAGGACTTGAGTTAGAAAATAAAATAGTTAATTGGTCTCAAAGAAATTACTCGGTTGAACCTTGGTCAAGAATGCCTAAAGACCTTATTCTCCCTTATGACTCGTCAACAGTAACGTTTCATTTTGTAGGAATCAACCACGATAATTCATCAGAGATAACATACTATTCCTCCTTACATCAAGATGGTGAAGTTTTTGCTGACACGCTAATTAACAATGAAAGCAAAAGAGATTTCACTAAACTTCCTCCAGGAGAGTATGAATTTGTAGTATTTGCATGCAATGAGGATGGTGCTTGGAACTATGATACACCCTCAAAGTTTTCATTCACTGTTTCTCCGCCATTTTGGGCCGAAATATGGTTCATTCTTCTTATCTCCTTTATAATAATTATCACTATCATTCTTTTTATAAAGTATCGAGAAAAAAAGTTAAAAGTAGAACGTGAATTATTAGAAGAAAAAGTAAAGGAACGAAATCAGGAAGTTTTAGAAAAAAACAAAGAACTTGAAACAGTGAATCTTGAAATGGTTTCTGTAAACAAAGAAATTGAGCAAAAAAACAATGATTTAAACTCAAGTATTAGATATGCTTTAACTATTCAAAAAGCGTCTTTCCCTTCCCTTCAGGAATTATATTCAGAACTACCTAACTCTTTCATTTACCATTTACCCAGAGATATCGTATCTGGTGATTTTTATTGGTACAGAAAAACAAACGATAAATTTGTAATTGCCTGCGCGGATTGCACAGGGCATGGAGTACCTGGAGCTCTTACAAGCATGATTGGAATTGCTTTATTGAATGAAATAGTGGGAGGGAATAAAATAACTGATCCTGCTAAAGTACTAGAATTATTGGACAAAGGCATTCTGAAAGCTTTTGAAAATAGCGAATCCGAAACGAATGATGGAATGGACATTAGCTTAATTACGATCGATAAAAAAACTAAAAAAATTGAATACTCAGGTGCTTATCGTCCATTAATCATGGTAAGAAACGATGAGCTATTTGAATATAAAGCGACAAAAACATCAATTGGATTCAAAGATGTGGAAAATAAAATTTTTGAGAAAAAAATATTAGAATTTGAAGAAGGAGATTGTTTTTTCATGTATTCCGATGGATACCCAGATCAATTTGGTGGACCGAAAAACAAAAAATTAAAGACCAAAACACTAAAAGAAATCTTAACTGAAGGGAGCGCAAAAGATATGAAAACCCAAAAAGCAATAATTCAAAAGCGTCTTAATGACTGGATGGGAAATACCGAACAAATTGATGATATACTTGTAATAGGAATTAAATTTTAACCGTAAGTATTTCGTTGACTTCGAGATTTAAAAAAGCGACTTGTAGCAAATCTATACTCAAATTTAATTCATCCCAACTTAAAGCCAACATCATATTTTTCACAGGTGTTTTGAGGAATACTTTTTCTACCAAATGATTCTTCTTAAAATCATATTCGTCCTTCGTTCCCAATAATGCTTTTAAAAAAATCTTTGGTTGCTCATCTTTAAACTTCAAAATAAAAGTTCCAACACCAATAATCATTTCTTGGCACTCATCGCAATAAAGCACATTTCCAATTTCGTTACTGGCAAGCATTTTATAACTACAATCTGACATCATTTAATTTTTAAGTTAATTATCGAATGCAAAATTGACGTATTGTAGGTTAAATCGCAATCACTAAAAAAGGCTATTTTAAGAGCGTATCATTAAATTAATCCTCGTGACTTTAATTCAAGATATTTATTAATAGTATCTACATTTAGCTTTTCAGGAGTGGTTAAAATTGTATTGATACCGAATTTATTTAATTCAGCAGCAATCGTTTGTTTTTCAATTACTGATTTTTGAGCAATCGTCTGTAAATAGATTTCTTCTATATTACTTGCCTTTATATTTGATTTTTCAACTAAACCTTTGTTTTCAAAGAACACGACTACGAGTAAATGTAGTTTACTTATTTTTCTTAGCACAGGCATTGCTCTCTCCATAGCATAGGTGCTCTCGAAATTTGAATACAAAAAGAGTAAACTTCGACCTTTTATATTCTGCCGAATGCCAAAATATAACATTTCAAAATTAGCTTCATTGTAACGTGTTTTTTGACGGTACAAATTCTCTAACAATTTCCGCAGCTGTCCTCCCAACTTATCCGCTTTTACATGAACACCTAATTTATCTGAAAACGTCATTAAACCTACCTTGTCATCTTTTCGTAAAGCAATATTTGAAATAACTAACGCTGAATTAATGCTATGATCCAATAAGGTCATATTATTAAAAGGCATTTTCATAGCTCGGCTTTTATCAACTATAGAATAGATAGTTTGAGAACGTTCATCCTGAAATTGATTGACCATTAAACCTCCCTTTCTACCGGTAGCTTTCCAATTTATTTTTCTAAAATCATCTCCTTGAACATAAGGTTTAATTTGTTCAAATTCTTGAGCATTTCCAATTTGTCGAACTTTTTTAACGCCTTGATTTAAATTCAATTTAGTAAATACTTTTAGTTCATACTCACGCATTAAACGAACAGAAGGATAAACCTTCACTGTCACATCTTGAGAAAATTGAATACGTCTTTGAACCGTGCTCAAAAACGAACGCACAAATACATTTAGAGCGCCAAATAAGTAGGACCCTCTTTTTACCGGTATTAACTGATAACTTATAATTTTTTCCTCTCCTCTTTCTAGTGTTAAAAATTCAGAAAAATCTCTAATTTGAAATTGAAAAGGCAATTCGTCAATCAACTTAATCTTAACGGGAATATTATTTCTATTTTTTAATCGAACTTTTATTTGATTTTTATCTCCTAGGTTGAATTGATCTTTTACGATTCTTTCTGCTTCTATATTTTCTGAACCGAAAAATAAAATCAGGAGATCAATAAAGAAATAACTAATAACAAGAGCTAAAAAAAATTGGGCATAGAAAAAGAGATGTTCAAAAAGAAAACTAATTATAAAAAAAGAAGCTGAAATTCCTAACAATAAGTAAAACCAGTTAGTTAAATATATATTAGATATGAATTTATTTTTTTTCATCAATCATCCAGAAACATTACTATCTAGCGAGGAACTTCAATTTTTTGAATAATTTCAGCAATTACATCCTCAGCAGTAATACCCTCCATTTCAGTTTCAGGAGTTAAGATAATTCTATGATTTAAAACAGGTTCTGATACATACTGAATATCGTCAGGCGTTACAAAATCTCGACCTCGAAGAGCAGCTGCCGCCTTAGCAGATTTTAATATTGACAGAGACGCACGAGGTGAAGCTCCCAAGTAAAGTTTAGAGTTATTTCTTGTCTCAGCAATTATTTTAGCTATATACTCTATTAATTGATCTTGTATTTTAATCTCTTCGATTAGCTGCTGAAATTCATCAATTTCGACTGCACTTAAAACAGATTGAACATCTTCAAACGTGACATCTCTAATGCTATTTTTAAACCGCTTTAGAATATCAACTTCCTCCTGAAAAGAGGGATATTCTAATTTTATTCTAAATAAAAAACGATCTAACTGAGCCTCCGGCAATCGATAGGTCCCTTCTTGCTCAATAGGATTCTGAGTAGCAATAATAAAAAAGGGCGCATCCATTTTGTACCTTATTCCATCATTAGTAATTTGCCTCTCCTCCATTACCTCAAACAGGGCGGCTTGAGTTTTTGCGGGCGATCGATTTATTTCGTCAATTAATACTATATTGGAAAAAACAGGCCCTTTCCTGTAGTTAAATTCAGATGTTTTAACATTGAAAATTGAAGTCCCCAAAACATCTGAGGGCATTAAATCTGGAGTAAATTGAATTCTTGAGTAATCTACAGACAGAGTTTTAGAAATCACTTTAGAAGTCATTGTTTTGGCTATTCCTGGCACTCCCTCCAATAAGACATGGCCTCCTGAAAGTATGGCTAATAAAATCTGATCAATAAGTTGTTGCTGACCAATAATCATTTTACTCACCTCGTTTTTAACAGCCTCCACTTTGGACTGAAAATGTTGTAATTTCAAGCTATAAATAGGTTCAAAAGAATCAAATGACTCTCTATTTTCATCAGAGAATGTGATTTTTTTGTCCAAAACATCCTTCTCTTCTTTTGATTCCTCATTATTTTCCTGATTTTTGTCTGTCTGAGGTTCTAAATCATTATTTAATTCCATAGTCATTTTGCTTTTGCGTAAAAATTGTTCAGCTTTTTATATAAATTCACTAAATAGTCATCCGAAACACTATTAAGATTTGAACTAACTTTAAATAATTTCATAAGTTGCTTAATTTCCGACTCATCCACGCCTGATTTTTGTGATATTCTTTTTATGTAAGTACTCTCTTCAGAATAGGCTATATAATATCTCGATTTAATTCTATTTTTAAAAATGTTCTCCATGTGAACGATTAATTTATTGTGTTGATTTTGCTTTAAATATAATCGGGCAATTGTTTCTGTAAATTCCAAAGAGGAATTATCATTAGAATAAATAGTTGGCATTATTTTTTGTTGTCTTTTACCGGTGAAAACAACAAAAAATAAAATTCCAGTTAAAAGAATAAAATATGCCCACCTTAACGACTGATTCGATAAAAGAAAGTTTAATGTTTTAAAATCTCTTAAATTTCTACCATTACTTCTAGACTGATCGATATCCATATTTCCATTATCATAGGCATACTGAGTATAATTATCAAACAAGACAGTACTGTTTGAAAAATACGAAAGAACAATTTCCACATATTCTCTACCAAGATCTGAACTCAAATAACTATTAGTAAATACTTGTGGAATAGTATGAATTAATATTTTCCCATTTCCATGCTTAAACTGGACATAACAAGGGCGATAACCAGATTTACCAATAACTCTTCCTTGAAGTTCATATTCTATACCATAATTAATATTATACCATCTTTGAGTTTGTGACTTGTCATCAATTTGGTTAACAATATCAAAAACATCTCCAAACCTATCGTCCTCAAAGGTTAAAGAAATCGATGAATTGCTAGAATAGCCAAAATAATTATAATCTCTAACATTATAAAATAACTTACTCAACAATCGCTCAGGTAGAAACTCGGCAGCAACAAACATGGTATGACCTCTCTCAACGAATCTCAATAAACTATCTACTTCTTTATCATATAAATTAAGTGATTTTCCCACAAAGAAATAGGTAATATAATCTTCATTAAGCTGTAAGGAAATACTATCAAAATAAGATTCAACAGGAAAGTCCATGTCATAAACAGAATGGTCCTCTAATCCCTTTTCAAGAAGCGAGTGAATAAAATACGTTCCAAAAGGGTGTTTACTATTAGAATCATATGTTTTTTCCCAATTTATGGAATCCACTACTCTTTC
>CEVX01051973.1_pt1 | contig 10673 bp, 10 predicted proteins | sample 356561 | NCBI WGS metagenome assembly CEVX01 (sample SAMEA2623886, study PRJEB7988) | marine metagenome | biome: marine biome (ENVO:00000447); feature: surface water layer (ENVO:00002042); material: "saline water (ENVO:00002010), including plankton (ENVO:xxxxxxxx)" | depth 5 m | reverse complement strand
GGGGTGATTGCATCAGGGTTCAATGGACAGGAGCCTGGCTTCCTCGATGCAGGTCTCGATTATCGCAATCAGGCCGAGGGCCACCAGCCACTCGAACGTCGCCGCCATGGCGAGAGGCGTCACATTGAGATCGGTGCAGACCCTGACTGAATCCAAGTAGCTCGCCGGGACAGCTAGGTCCAGGCCCGAATAGGATATCACCGAAACGGCCATCCCGGCCATGCAGATGAGTGTGAACAGGGTCCGGGCCTTCCTCCTTTCGAGGAGATTGGAGAATGCAGCATCGGACTCGCTCATCCTAGAGGTGATTACGGTTGACGATATTGCCCATACCGTTGATCCGCCGAAGACCAGCCTGGCTTGTATCAGGTGTAGGTCAAGCTGCTCGTCCCAGGGAGTGTCAGCTATCCATGCGAGGGACACTCCGGCGATGACTGCGGAGATCGCGGAGATTGCGTTTATGGCCCCTATTCCCGCCTCCTCGCCACTAGGTCCCGCCCAGTAGCCCCTGAGGAAGTATGACTGGATTCCAATTATGACCAGGAGGATTCCAGAGAGGGTGAATCCAATCGTGAAGTAGAGTCCCGAGACAGGGTTGGTATCGGTGTCGGAGATGAATGGGACAAAGGGATCGCATCCCTCGTTGACCCAGAGGAAATAGCAGACTGCCAATGTGGCCATCTGGATGAGTATAGCCGCCCTTATGGCTAGGACAACAGTGCTCGTGCGAAGTAGACTTTCCACGGCATGACATGGGGCATCACGTATTCAAGAGGCTCCCTAACCATCAAGTCGTATACCCTTCTTGGAACCACGTGGAAGGGCACGAGCTGTGGCTATCCGAGTGCCACAAGATTGGCTTCTCCCCTGAGGCTCGATTGTACGAGCAGGGGACCCGGACATCCCAAGACGCTGCAGACCAGCTCGGATGCGATGTCGCCCATATCGCCAAGTCGATTGTTTTCATGGGGGAAGAGGGGGCAGTCGTTGTAATCGCATCTGGCGCCAACAGAGTGGACAGGAAGAGGAAGCTAAAGAGGGCGCTAGGGTACAAGCCGGGCATGGCCACACCTGAGTACGTACTCGAAAGCACTGGTTACCAGATTGGGGGGGTACCGCCATTTGGCCATACCAGGGAGGTGACTGTTCTGATGGATGAGGACCTGATGCAGTACGAAACCATCTGGGGCGCAGGGGGAACGGCGCAGACGGTCTTCCCGATCAGGCCCGCTGAACTTCTGGAGATTTCCGGGGCGACCCTGGCTGACGTGAGGCAGTAGTGATCCTATGTCGGTGGCTGATTTGCTGGCTTCGGCCTCCTCCCTCAGGGATGATTCGGAGGGGTTCGCAATGGCTCTCGTCAAGGAGGGGTCCGTGGACTGCGTTTACAATCCCCTGATGTATGCATGGGACGTTCACAAGAGGTACATCGAGATATCCGGGGACAGGGGCGCCAAGACGGTCATGCTTGGAATGAACCCGGGCCCCCACGGAATGGGCCAGATGGGGATACCATTCGCCGCCACAAGCATGGTCAGGGACCTCCTGGGGATCTCGGGGATCCCCGTGGGACAGCCATCCAAGCCACATCCAAGGAGGCCGGTCATTGGACTGGACTACCCGAGGGAGGAGGTCTCCGGAACCAGGGTTTGGGGGCTCCTATCGGACACCTACGGGGAGTCGGACTCGATCTTCGAGAAGGTTTTCCTGGTCAATCACTGCCCGTTGATGCTCCTGGATGGCGAGAGGGCCACGAACGTGACCCCTGACAAGATATCTGGGCCAACTGCTAGATCGCTTCTGGAAAGGTGCGACGAGCATCTCGTTGAGGTCGTAAGAATACTGGGCGCAGACACCGTGATCGGGATAGGGAAGTTCGCCGAGAGGAGGGCGCGCGCGGCACTTGAGGGCATGGGCGTCGAAGTCAGAGGGTGCTGGCACCCCTCGCCTGCATCGCCCCTCGCGAATCGAAATGGGGGCAAGGACTGGAGGGAGAATGTTTCCTCCGTACTGCCCCGATAAAAGAAATCCGCAATCTGAAAGCCAAGTAAAGAGTTAAGTCGGCAAATGATTCGTCGATGTGCATGTCCGCCATGATTACGCCGGAGTACCTGCTTTCAAACGCCGAGAAATACGCCAACGAGCCAGCTCTTTCCTCGAAAGACTCGGCTGGCAACTGGGACACGACCACATGGTCCGAATTCAGCGCCTACACGATGGACGTAGCGAAATCGCTAATGTCAATGGGGTTCGAGAGCGGGGACAACCTGAGCATCTACTCCTACAATCGAAAGGAGTGGTACGCTGCCTACGCCGCTGCCAACATGGCAGGAGGGGCTGCTGTAGGGGTCTACCACACCTGCTCGCCAGAGGAGGTGGACTGGGTGGTCGGGAACTCCGACTCCAAGGTGGTATTCGTAGGGAACAACCCGATGGATGGTGGCGACCCTTCTAAGATGTGCTCAAACAGGCTGAATGCAGTTATGGATGGACTGGAAAAGGTCGAGATGGCAGTGATCATGGACGGAGTTGAGATGGATCACGAGAAAGCCATCTCGTGGTCCGACTTCATCGCAATGGGTGCTAAAGTTGAAGACTCTGCCGTGATGGAGAGAATCGCTGCTGTGAAGCCCGACGACGTCGCCTCGCTAATCTACACATCCGGCACCACTGGAAACCCCAAGGGAGTTGTCCTGACCCATGACAACATGGACTTCGAGATCGGAGAGGTCCACAAGCTGGTCACCTTCAACCAAGGGGAGGGGTATGTTTCCTGGCTTCCATGCGCCCACGTTTTCGGCCAGCTAGCTGACAACCACATCTGGATCCGCGACGCAATACACATGAGGGTAGTGGACAACCCTCTACACTCGATAGACTACTGCAAGGAAGTCAACCCCCACCTGTTCATCGGAGTGCCTCGAATCTACGAGAAGGTGTACTCCAACCTAGTTGCGGGACTCGGGAGCAAGGTCGGATGGCTGAAGCTGCCGATCCTTGGCAACATAGTCAGGAAGAAGGCGAAGGCGAAGATCGGCTTCACGAACCTGAAGTTCGCGATCACCGGTGCGGCGCCCATCAACCCTGACATCCTGCACCTTTTCCACGATCTCGGCATTCCGATTTACGAGGGATACGGGATGACAGAGACCTCGGCTGGGGCCACGCTCGGGTACGCCGGTGCGAACAGGATAGGGTCCGTCGGGAAGCCCCTCTCGGGAACTGAGCTCAGGATTGCCGACCCAGACGAGGGCGGCAACGGGGAGATACAGTTCCGAGGCAGGCACGTAATGGCGGGATACTACAGGAATCCCGAGGCGACTGCAGAGACCATGACAGAGGACGGCTGGCTAAAGTCAGGCGACCTCGGGAAGATCGACTCCGATGGGTTCGTATACGTTACTGGCCGACTGAAGGAGATCTACGTCAGCTCGGCAGGAAAGAACATCGCGCCTCTCGTCATAGAGGAGACGATGAAGTCAATTCCTGTAATCTCCCAGTGCATGCTGATCGGTGACAACAGGAAGTACTGCAGCGCCCTGTTCACACTTGACGTGGGTGCTATACTCAGGGACGTTCACGGCCTCGATGGGGCCACTGAGGTCCCCAAGGACCCCTCGGAGCAACTAGCTAAGCTCGCCGAGCTCGGGCACGACCTGTCCGAGTACACAGCGGTCGGAAGTGACATACACAACCAGCTGGAGGCGTCAGTTGCAGGACTCAACCAGAAGTTCAGCAACCCCGAGCAGATCAAGAAGTTCACCGTACTACCACGCGACCTAGGCGTGGACCAGGGTGAGCTGACTCCGACTCTGAAGATCCGAAGGAAGCAGATTCGAGAGAACTGGGCGGCAGAGATCGAAGCCATGTACTCTGATGCCTGAGCGTGATCAGCTTGACGCCAGAAGCCTGGTTGGCACTGGCCAGCGTGTTCGTGCTAGGGGCGATGAGCCCCGGTCCGTCCCTGGCAGTGGTCCTCAGGAACACAATGTCAGGAGGGCGGAGGCAAGGCGTAGCTACCGGAGTCGGACACGGAATAGGTTTCGGCGTCTACGCGTTTCTGGCTGCATTGGGAATAGCAACGGCACTATCCCTCCACGAGGGAACAGAAGTAGTCCTGAAATGGGGCGGAACAATAATTCTGGTATGGCTGGGGGCGACATTCCTCAGACATGCCTCCAAGGGACCTCAGCAAGGAGGCCCGGGGGATGACCACAGCAGTTCAGAGATGGCTGGATTCATGCAGGGATTCCTGGTGGCGTTGTTCAATCCGAAGATCCTAGCATGGATGCTGGCCCTTTACGCGCCATTCATCGAAGCCGATGTTAGCATGGAGACGCTGATGGGCATGGGGCTTCTTGGCATGGCCATCGATGGGACCTGGTACGTGACCGTGGCCACAGTTCTGACGAAGGGGGACGGCGTGGAGAAGCTCCGTTCGAAGTCACACATTATCGATGGCGCGATGGGCGTCCTGATGTTCGTATTCGCGGGACTTCTGATGAGTGGTTCTATCTAGTCAGACGAATCTGTGCGGCAGAAGTATCAGAATCTCCAGGGCGAGGAGGAGCGCGCTGGCCTCCCTCCCTGTCTCGTCGTAGGGTAGTTCGCCTGGGTTGGCTATCCTTTGAAGCTCTCCTGCATCGAACCAGAAGGTGCTGCAAACGGGGCAACCATCGATCTCTATGGGTTCCATATCGGTACCGTTCACGCGTGTGAAAACTATGCTCCTAACTCTCATGTACGCATCGCAGCAGGGGCATTGGATGTCGACCTCCTCGCAGTCAGTCTCGAATGCCTCATGCATCTTCGTCAGTTTCTTCTCGGACATCGAATTAGCCGCTGCCTCCGCATTGAGTAGCATTCCCGAGCAAGTTGGGCAGTGGAATATTCCATGATCAGAGAAAGCAGATCGATTGTACCCCTCTGGCCTAGAAAGGGGAGTTCCATCCCTAGGACAAGAAAGAACTGCAATGTCGCCGCTCATGCTCAATGCGTGGTAGCAAGAGGGTCTTGAATACTAACCCGAATTTCCAAAGATACTGTGATTTCAGGTATTTTTCTGTCGAGTTCAAAAGGGGCGGAGGGGAAATCTCCCTTATGCCAGCAAGCTGCAAGTATTGTAAGAGGAGATTAACAAGCCAAAACGACATATGTTCGCCTTGCTCGATACTAGAATTTGCCCACACGGGAATGCTAAGTTCGCAGTTTCCCCATGAGCTCGATTTGGAGATTGCCGACCTCAGACTTTCAGGCACTAGGGGCCTATCGGATTATCACAAATTCGCCGAACTAACTAGGTTCGTCACAGAGGACGAGCTACCATATGGTTTCAGGACTAAAAGAGGGGTGAAAGCGCAGTGGGGGGCTTCTGACGTACAGATTTGGAAGGAGATGGTCGAATCCATAGAGACCTTCGGAGAGGTCGGGCGCGGAAACTACAATCTACCAGATGGATCAATACTAACAGTAGGTGAGAGTAGGGACTACATCGATGGAGAACCACTTCCAAACAAGCTCCCACTGCTGGATATCGCGACGTGGCTGAGCAACGAGAGCAGGGCATGGCCTTTCCGCGACTGGGAGTTTTTCCTGAGGGCTCTTTCTTGTGCATCGACCTATGTCCGGGTCATCTCAAGTTGGCCACGTTTCTTCGAAACTAGCAGCTGGCCGGGAATTGACTCGCCCACGGCAGGGGAGAACATCACGGAGACGCTCCCAACACCATTCATGGAGTTGGTTTCAATGTACTGCGAAGTGGACGATGACGACGAAAGTTCGATTGGACACATTGCCAGGAGAAATCCCAGAGCTATGGAGGACATAGGAGGGAACGCGTCGAGGCTATGGATGGAGAAAATCGAAGAGGGGGGGCATTGGATGGTCGACCTGCACAGGCAGAGGGTCTCACCAAGGCTCATTGTGCATTCGAGAAGCCTCCACCTAGTGGTCCTGAAAGGAGGGAGGCCCTCCATGGTGAGAGTGCCTGTTGAGCCGAAATTCTGGAAGGCCCTTGTGTCGATGATGCTGGAACCTGTTGGGAGTGCCGGCTCCAACTTGATGCGGGACGTCTTCTGGACATGGCACTCCGAAGAGTGCGAATGGGAATTGAACAAGTCCGAAAGGAGGGCAGTTGGGTTACTGATAGAAACCGTGGAAGGGCTTGGCGAAGATTCATCTCTGATCCCCATCAAGTGCGGTAGCCATGCACAGGGGCTATTTGTAAGGGGCAGATCGGGGATTTGCTACGTCATTTTTGGAATCTCGGATAGGTCAAAATTCGGAATATGGGCAATACCTGACGTAGAGGACAAGGAGGCCGCTATTGCCGATGGCATCTTCATTTGCATAGACCCCCTACTGAATAGTGGCCTTCCACCTGGTGACATAGCCATTCAATACCTCCTAACACTCAGGGACGATATCTCATCTAGCGAGAGGATATCGACTCTCCAGGTGATCCTTGAATGCATTGATCAGATCTCCATCGATAAGGAAGAGGCTGGTGTTGACGCCTGGTGGAGCGAGGTTTGTGAGCTCTACGAATTTGGCGGTGAGTACCCGCACGACGATTACGAGGATGACGAAGAAGACGAGGAGTGGCTCCTAGAGGAAGAGTCGGGGGTCGATGAACCGAACCTTGATGAGATCTTCAGGCGGCTACAGGAGCAGCACGAACAAAGGTTGGAGGCACTACACCAGGAGGGGGGTGCAGAATGAGTTCTTGTCCCTGCTGCAAGGGCGAAATACGAATATTTCCTGAAATTGCCGGCATCATCAACTACACAAACCCAACAAGGGAGGCACGTGAGTATTGCGACATCTGCGAGGTCCTACTCCCCCATATTATCGGTCGAATGACTGATGACATCCATAGCAGGGAAGACATAGAGGCACTTCGAGAAGATCTCGGCAGCCCTGGCAATGAGCCAAGAAAGATATGGCGCGCCATTAGAAAGATGGAGGGCGATGAATGGGGGTGGGCCTACAACGACTCTGAACCATGTGGGACAAGACTGTTTGAGCACTATCCTAGGTGGAGCCTCAATGAAGAGGAAATGGACTACATCGAGAGATTCGATAGTCGGAGACCCCTAGACGAGAGGTACACCGAGAATACCAATCTAGTCAGATCACTACAGCAAGGAGGGAAGCTCCCCGATGGAAGCCACCTGTGCTGGGCGAATGGTAGATTCCTACTGGATGGAATTCCCATGGAGGTCCCTTACAGGGGTCTACTGAAGGTACTTGACAAGGGGAGGATCCTTGAGGGATTCGACTGGAGAGGGGTAATCAGATCGTTGGACCTACTGTGCTGCTTGACCAAGACCAGAGGCAGAATGGAACACATGGAAAATACCACACTCCACCCCGCAGGGGTACTGAATTGGTTTGAACACAGGAGAGGCCACGGAAATCGCGGACGCGACCGATTACGAAACTTCGAGGTGCAAATGAGGGCAATGGGGCCAGGGGGATTCTCCAATGGTGCGTTCAGAAAGGTCAGATCATTCGATGTACTCTACAGAGGACTTGAGTGGCGGGACAGATGGGGCGACACACAAGTCACCGATCTGGACGAATACAGTGTTCCAGTAACTCTACAGATCAACAAAGGAAGGCTTCAGGCACGAGTACTAAGAAATCAGGGCTGGAAGAGGATGGAGCTAGAAAGCCATCCAGTGACATGGGCCAAGATGATGATGTGGGCCCTTTCACCGCCAGATCACTCAGACTTCCAGAAGCTCCTCAAAATTCAGCAAGGGCTATTCTCCGACACGAGAGAGAGCCTGCTCTCGGACGAAGACATCAGGGGGGTCAACCTCCTAAGGACCGTAGTAGATTCTAACGCCTCCAAGATCAAGGTTTTCAGGCCCAATGCTTCTAGGAACTCGGGATACTTCGACGTCAGGGGGACTTCTGGCCTATTGTACAGGATAAGGCCGGGAATGGGTGCGCACAACACACGCTTCTCGGTACACGGGGTCGACGACAGGGAAACTGATTGGGGCACTCCCAGGGACCGTGGAATCTGCATAGTTGAGCAGAGGGAGCTAAGAGGTTACGTAATAGGCGACTCAATCGGAATGGTGATGCTCACCCTCCTGGATGACGTGAACTCGCAAAGGCGAATAGAGACCCTCAGGGACCACATGAAGATCCTACTTACAATGGAGCAACGACAGTCCCTTGGGGCTGATGTAATGATGCAGCTCAATGGCAATCCTGCAGAGACTATAGTCCGCAGGTACACGCACCTCTTCCCCATACTTTGGAGAGTCATGCTGAGCAGGCCCTTGATGAGTACGATGATATTCACAGCGATGAATGAAAGGGAGCCAAACATCTTTTTCGAGGGATGCAGGACGACATTCTCCACGGCAGGGAATGCCGAGAGGCGTGCCATCTACCAGATGCTAGAGGCGTCTGGATGGAGGCGTGACAGGGAGCAAGAGGAAGAACGGGAATTGACGAGGGTCTACCTCAGGGATGGGGTCGGAGAGGTTGAGCTTGGAAACATGGTTGAGGGGTTCTGCGACATCCTGGAGCCATTCGCCAATGGCAGAGTCAGACTGATACCACACCCGTTATGGACGTACTTCGAAAGGAGGAATCCCCTGCCAGGGGACCTTCTTCCAGAACATAACCAGGCGCTCTTCTAAGCATGCCCTGTTACGTCGTCCTCATCGGCGAAGCCCGGCTCTCTCCACCAACTTCCGAGCCTCCTCATATTGGTCTTCATCCTAGCTACTGGGACTAGCTTATGCAGCTGCCTGCAGAACTCGATTGGCAGGCCCAGAGACTTGATCGCCTCGAAGGTTGCGAGCATGGTTGCCTTGTGTGCGGCGTATGAAGTGTACTGCCCGTGACCCATTGACCTCCCGCCGATAGGCTCCTGTGAGTTCTTCAAAACCTGTAGTGACCTTTCCCTGATATCCAAAGCAGTCACCATTCCAGAGGGAGTGGAGGGGTCATGGATGATTATGTCGTGGATGAAGGAGTGGATGTGATCCATCGCAGCATTGAGTTTGATCTCCCTCAACTCCCTTGCCATCTCAGAGGGGTCGCTATTGGAGCTCATTGCCCTGCGAACCCTCAGCATCTGCCTATCAGGGACCCTGCTAGAAATCATCTTCTTGAGTGTCACTACGTCTCCATCCATCACCCCCATGGATACGGAGAGGGTCCTGTACGTGTTTGGTCGACCATACGAGTCATCCACAGCGAGTGCAGCCAGTGCCAGAGCCTTCTTCCTGTAGGCGGACTGCTCGTACTTGCCCTCGGGGAGCTTGGAATAACCCTTGAGAGGGGGCCTCTGATCTGCGAGAGGGACGACGCCGTGCCTAGGCGAGTCGGCCTCGGCCAGTATTGAGTGGACCCTTTCCACCATGGCCTTCGGCACTCTGAAGTTCTCTAGCTCCCTAGCCACACTCTGGATGTACTGGGGAGGAGTGAACCTCGCTCTACCATCCAATCTCCTCCTCCTTCTGTAGTCAGAGGCCTTGCCGGAGTATTCCCCAGGTCTGGAAATAGGCATACCCGCCCCTCCAAGGGCCTCAGAAGGAGTATTCTGTGGATTCTCACCCCAGGACATTTCAAGTCCGTCCATCGCTAGCTCGTTGTCATTGCAAACATAACCGCATTCTAGGCAGCATAGCTCCCCAATAACGTCATCTGGTAGCAGTTCAAAAGAACCGCAATTATCGCAATTGTCAGTATTTCTATCTATATCATCTGCTCTGTTATTCAGTGTCATTTTAATCACCTTAGTGTTATTTCGCCGGTAAAAGTAACTCCATTTTCTGGAGGTTCGCAGCGGCGGAGTTTAGCCTCCTAGGGGAGAGTGTTTAATGCTTGAGGGGGGATGGGCGGAATGAGCCGGGTTTTGAGTAGTTTGAGACGCCACTGAGGAGGGCCTCAGATTTACCTCAGACCAATTCTGTGCGCCAGCGTTGAAGGCTGATTATTCCGCTGACAAGATCGGAGTCGGATATTGGGAGCCCCTCCCTAGATGCCATCGCTGTCTCTACCAAGGACTCCAATTCCTCGTCCGAGTCATCCCCTAGTACGGCCCTGACTATCTTGGAAACCTTGACTCCCGAGGGGGGCATCTCCTGCTTCAGCTTCCCCAGCCTTGCTACTGCTTCAGCGAGTTCTTGATCGTCACTCATTTTGGGCACCTGCCGGGGAGTACATCCTGGTTGGCTCTGAAGACCAATTCGAGAGGGGTGGTTGGGTACCGAGCCTCGGGGTATCTTCGTCCACGATTGTGGTGGACCTCTTGTACTGATCCATCCCGAGAACCATGGCTTCGGTAATTAGGGGTGAGAAGGCCGAGAGGCTTTCCAGGTCAGTCGAACTCCAATATGCGTCCATCGGGTGGGTATGGATCCACCTCATGAACGGGGCTGTTGCGCCTAGGGGCCTTGCAGGCAGGACCTCCCCTCTGGTGCCTATGTCTACGAAGATCAGCCCCTCTGCATCTATTATGACGCTGACTTCCCTTCCAATCCTGTCTGCGAGGTTCCAAAGCCCCTTCCAATCCTCATTCTCAGCCATGTGGGCGATTCCCTCCAGGACATCCTTGCAGTCATAGTGGCCGTCCTCTATTAGGGAGTTGAGTGCTTCTCTCGGATGCCCCTCCGGACTCACTGGGCGTCCGACTTCATCCT
>CEVX01089243.1_pt1 | contig 10683 bp, 11 predicted proteins | sample 356561 | NCBI WGS metagenome assembly CEVX01 (sample SAMEA2623886, study PRJEB7988) | marine metagenome | biome: marine biome (ENVO:00000447); feature: surface water layer (ENVO:00002042); material: "saline water (ENVO:00002010), including plankton (ENVO:xxxxxxxx)" | depth 5 m | reverse complement strand
TTGTAAACTTTAATAATGAATTCGATTGACTCTATAAATGGCATGACCCATATTGAAGCCACAAAACTAAGAAGAGCAAGAGTCAGAACTACAATTACATTTCTCCAAATTGCTTCAACCCGTTCAGGAAGAGCATTGCTTACTAAAGAAACAGGCATTACTTCACCTAAACTTTTACATTGGGCCAAACGTGCTGAACTTATGAAAATAAAAAACCTCGGTAAAGATTACGCCGACCTTTTAGAGGCAGTTGGAGTAGAGAGTGTTGCTGACTTAAAGAGAAGGAACCCTGAAAGCCTACATGAGATGATGAATGGAATAAACCAGAGGAAAAAAATTGTTGATAGAATGCCATCATTAAAAAGGGTCACTAAATGGATTGATGATTCTAAAGATATTGTCATTACGGTATCTTCTTAGTTAATCATTTATCTATCATTATTATGTGAAAACTAAAACCTTTAGAATTTCTTGTGCTCAGCTATCTTTTTCAGTAGGTGCGATCCAAGAAAATAAAGAGAAAATTCTTAATAAGTTAGAAGAGGCTGAAAAAATATCTTCCGATATCGTTTTATTTCCAGAACTTTCATTAACGGGATACCCTCCGGAAGATTTACTTTTAAGAGAGAGCTTTGTTGGAAAAAATTTTGCAGTATTAGAAGAAATTGCAGAGTTTTCAGGAAAAACAAGTGGAGTAATAGGTTTTGTAGACAGAAGCATAAAAAAACAGACAAGTGACAATGTAGAAAGAAACATAACAAACGCTGCAGCTATTGTCCAAAATGGAGATGTCAAAGGAATTTATCATAAGTGTTTTCTTCCAAATTATTCAGTTTTTGATGAAGCAAGATATTTCGACAAAGGTTTAGATCCTTCAGCCCTATTTTGGTATGAGAACATTGCCGTAGGGATAAATATTTGTGAAGATATTTGGATTGACGAAGGCCCCGCTGAAGAACAAGTTGCAAAAGGAGCATCTATAATTTTAAATATCAACGCTTCACCTTTTGACATTAACAAAATTGATCAAAGAAAAGAAAAGGTTAAGAGCAAAGCTAAAAAATTAAATGTTCCGATTGTTTATTTGAATATGGTGGGAGGGCAAGATGAACTTGTTTTTGACGGAGGCTCCTTCGTTGTGGATAAAAATGGTGAATTTATTTATTTAGCTCCTGAATTTAAAGAAGATTTTTTTACTTTTGATATTGAACTGGAAGTAAGGGATATAGTTTCAGATTCATCATTGTCGTTAAATGAAAAAAATATCAAAATAGATCCTTTGAAAAGTAGCAATAATTTAAATAAGACTGAGTCCATGTATTCAGCCCTGAAACTTGGCCTATCAGATTATGTATCCAAAAATAAATTTAAGAAAGTTTTAGTTGGCCTATCAGGAGGTATTGATTCGGCATTAACTGCAACAATAGCTTGTGATGCATTGTCTCCAGAAAATGTCATTGGAGTAGCAATGCCATCTAAATATAATCCAAATTCATCTTTGGAAGATGCAAAAAAGCTAGCCTCAAATTTAGGTATAGAGATTAAAGAAATAAATATTGAAGATACCGTTGAAAACTTTAGAAATTTAATAGGAAACAACACAGATGCAAAACTACAAAATGTTGTTGATGAAAATATTCAATCAAGAGTTAGAGGAAATATACTTATGGCTCTTTCAAACCAGCTGGGAGCAATGGTAGTTTCAACAGGTAACAAATCTGAAATGGCTGTTGGTTATGCAACACTATATGGTGATTTGGTTGGGGGATTTGCATTGCTCAAAGATGTCTATAAGGCAGATGTTTATAATTTAGCTAATCATCGAAACTCTTTATCACATGTAATACCTGAGAGCACAATATTAAAAGAACCAAGTGCAGAATTAAGTAATGACCAATTTGATTCTGACACCCTTCCAGACTACGACATACTCGATAAAATAATTAAACTTTACATAGAAGAAGATTTTTCATCTGAAAAAATTATAAACTCAGGAATTGATAAAGATATTGTTTATGACGTTCTTGAAAAAATAGATAGAAATGAATATAAAAGAAATCAAGTTGCTCCTGGTGTAAAATTAACAAACAGAGCTTTTGGGAAAGACAGAAGAATGCCAATTACAAATACTTATAAACGAGAAAGAAACTAAATATGTATTTAATTAATGGAAAAGAAGTTAAAAAAGAAGAATTTAATATACCTGTTGAGAATTTAGCAATTTGGAGAGGTGATGGTATTTTTGAAGCTATAGCTATCCATAAAGGTTATTTATTTGGGTTAGACAAACATTTAGAAAGATTTGCTAAATCAGCAGAAAAAATGTTCTTTGAAGACATTGATTTTGAAAAAATAAAAGAAAATTTAACTTCTATTGCATCAAAATATGATGATGGATATATGCGAGTAATAATTGGTAGAGGTACAGATAAAGACAAAAGTGATGTATATATTTTCTACCAAGACTTAATCAATTTTCCAGAAAGTTTTTCATTACAATCACAAAAAGCTCATTGGCAATCTGGAGGAGATTTTTCTCTAGACGAAGTAAAAAATATTGGTTCAAAAACAATTTCATATGCCATGAATCTTAATCAAACGAGGCTTGCCCAAAAGAATGGGTTTACGGATTCTTTACTTTTAAACAAAGATGGAATTGTTCTAGAGGGTCCTACATTTTGTGTTAGCTGGATAGTTGATGAGAAAATTTATGTACCAACTCTTGATCTAGGAATATTAGATTCAATAACAAGACGTACATTAATCGATATTGCAAAAGAAGCAGACCTAGACTTAAAAATCGAAAATATACACATTAATGATATTTATAAGGTTGATACAGTATTCGCACTATCAACAGCAAAACATGGAATTTTTGTAAGTAAAATTGATGATCAAGCATACACTGAAGACCCTCTCCTTAAATTAATTAGAAAGTCATTTAGTGATTTCATCGAAAAAGAAAGACAATTAAAAAAAATAACTTAAGGAGGTTCACTTGAGATTAACTGAATACTCTCATGGCGCTGGTTGAGCATGTAAACTCTCACCTAGTGAGCTTGCTCAAGTTTTGACGCAATTTAAAGATCATAAAGCAACAAAATCCTCTAACTTAATTGTTGGTTTGGATAATCCCGATGATGGAGGAGTTATTAATGTTGGCAACCAAAAAATAATTCAAACAGTTGATTTTTTCACCCCGATTTTGGACAATCCATATGACTGGGGAAGAGTTGCAGCAGCTAATGCATTGTCTGATGTTTATGCAATGGGAGGAGAACCTATTTCTGCTCTACAATTGGTCTGTTGGCCTAGAAATGAAATTAGTTTTGATATCCTATCTGAAGTAATCAGGGGTGGTCTAGACACAATGGAAAAAGCTAATTGCACAGTTGTGGGAGGGCACAGCATAGATGATAAAGAGCCAAAATATGGCTTTTCTATTACAGGTATTGTCGAAGGAAAGGTATTAAAAAATAATAGTATAAATAATGGTGATAGACTATTTTTAACCAAACCAATTGGAACTGGGATTATAACAACTGCTATCAAAAAGGGTGTGGCATCAAAAGATAGTATCAAACTTGTCACTGACATTATGACAAAATTGAATAAAGATGGTCTCGAATTCGGATTAAAAAATAATGCGAACGCCCTTACTGATGTGACAGGATTTGGATTGCTTGGACACTTATATGAAATGTTAAAAAATTCTGGCCTTTCAGCAACATTAGACTTTGAAAAGGTTCCCTTAATTTCTGGAATTAATAACTACTTGGAAAAGGGAATCTATCCGTCAGGGAGTCAACGAAATCTTGATTATTTATCTAATAATATAATCCATGACTCGAATGAAAAATCTATACAAATATTATGTGATGCTCAAACTAATGGAGGTTTATTAATATCAATTCCAAAAGACCAAGAAATAAAATCATCTAAGAATATAACGATTAACAAAGATATTTGGGAAATAGGTGAAATTAATTCTAAATATAATGAAAAGATAAATATTATTTAAATAATGATTAAAACAATTGCAAAAGTTTTTGCCTTCACATCAATTTTTAAAAATTTAGTTCTTACACAAAAGGGTAAGACTGAAGGTGTAACCCAAATACATCCAGTAAAAATACCCGGAAGAACAATTTTTGTTAGAGAAAAAGAATATTTTATTAGAGAGAATCTTATTGAGGGCACCATACCGATTATATTTTTACACAGTTGGGGTACAGATTCATTAGGAAGTTGGTTTAATGTTTTACCAAAAATAAAAAATATGAATTCATTTATAACAATCGATCTCAAGAATCATGGTCGCTCAGATAGTAGTTGGGAAAGATGGAGTGTTGATGAAAATGCTGATGTTGTTATCAGCATTATTAATGAATTAAATATTGATGAATGTTATTTAGTTGGATGGTCTATGGGAAGTGCTGTCTCCCTTACTATTTCAAAAAAATTACCTAAGAAAATAAAGAAGATGGTTTTAATTACACCTTTTAGTTGGATTGAAGGAGAACGCTACAAAGATAATTATTTATTTAAATTATTAGTAGGAGGTGTAAGAATTAGAGAGAGACTATTTCCAAATAAAAATCCACAATCAAAATTCTCCTATCTTAAAAAATCAAAAGCCTTAAGAAATGAATTTACTGATTGGGCATGGAATAATCTCCATGAATCAAAAAATGATTTTATTTATGGAGATGGAGGACGGCATGTTGTTGCATTTGACTCAAGAGAATGGTTAAGTGAAATTCAAACAGAAACACTTGCAATAATAGGTGGTAGAGACAGCCTAGTACCTCAAAAAGCTTCTAAAGAAGTTATAACAAATATGATGAATGTAAAATCAGTAACTTTTAAAGATGCACTCCACGGAATACCCTGGACTCACGACGAAGAACTTATTGATGAATTAAAAAAGTTTTTAAATTTATGAAGAATATATTATTTATCGCTCCAACAAGCTACACAATTCCATTAAATGAGACATTAAAAAAAAAGTTTTCTGTTTTAAATGAAGTTTGCAATGTTAGGGTTTTAGCTTTTGCTGATATAAGCACATTCTTGAGTGATGAATATGGAAAATTTTTTCTATATAAAAAAATTAACAATCGTTTAATAAATTATCTTAAGATAATTCAAATTTCTATTTTTATAACTCCAAAAATCATAAAAAGAGAAAAAATAAATATCGTTTGTTTCCAAGACCCAGTTTCATCTTTTTTTTCAATCTTGTTTTTAAAGATTCGATCTATAGACGTAAAGATTATTGTTGAAACTCATGGAGATTTTATAGAAACCTTGAGCTTGGAAAAAAATTTATTATTTCCAAAAGCTTATAAAAGATTGTTTTTTTTGATGGCTAAATATTCATTAAATAGATGCGATAAAGTAAGAGCAGTTTCCTCCTCAACAGAACAACAAGTAATTCAAACATCTCCGTCAAAAGATATTGTTAGGTTTCCTGCTTGGGTAGATTTTAAAGATTTTCAGGAAATTGATTCAAAAATATCCAATCATGATGAATTCAACATATTATTTATCGGAAGTGTTACTGATAGAAAAAAACCACGAATGATTATTGAAGCAATAAATCTCTTGCAAGATAAAAATATAAATCTATCTATTGTTGGACCTACTCCCAATGAAAAATACTTAGAGGAATTGAAGGATCTCATTATCAAAAGGAATCTAAATAGTCAGGTTTCCTTAATTGGGTCAGTTGATAGAGAAAGGGTAAAAGAATTTTATGCAAATTCAAGTTTAATGGTTTTACCTTCAATTTCTGAAGGTCTAGCACGTGTTATTTTTGAATCCCAGGTTGCATCATGTCCTGTACTAGTTACTGATGCTCCTGGTATGGGTGATATTGTAATTGATGGACAAACAGGTTTTATGTTTGAAAGTAACAATTTAGACAGCCTCTCAGAAAAGGTTGCTTACATTAAAGCGAATTATGAGGAAGTATCTGCAATTGCAAAAAATGCAAAAAACTTTATATTATCTAATTACTCAGAAGATAATTTTAAATTTAGCTTTAAAAAGCTTTTTGATACAGTTTAAAAAACAAAACTGTCCACTCAAGTTGCTATTCTTGTAACATGGAAATTTTATTTTTTGTAATAATCCTTATCCTATTGGGAGCCAATTTATATTTTGTAACAAAAAAAGATACGCCAGCTGATGAAAAAAATGATGAATATTTAATCAAAGGAATAGTAAGCGAACTTATAGAAAATGAAGAGTCACAAATTTATAAACTTCTAAATAGATCTGATCAAACAGTCAAAGAATTTCTCGAAAAAACTGGGGAAATTAAAAGTTCAATTACAGGCGTTGATCAACAAACACGAAATCTAATTTCAGTTCTTAACAACAATCAGAGTCGAGGACAATGGGCAGAATTTCAAGTTGAGGATCTTCTGGGAATAATGGAATATAAAGAGGGTATACATTATGAAACTCAAAAAATAATGAAAAGCGGAACAAAGCCTGACTTCACTTTTTATCTCCCAGATAATAAAACTATAAATATGGATTCGAAATTCCCATTAACAATATATATGGAGATTGCAAAACTCACTAGAGATCTTGAAGATGAAACTTTAGATGAACTTGGTAGACGAGAGATTACTGAATTAATTACAAGTAAAAATAAAGAATTTCTAGATAAAGCAATTAAAACAAAGATTGACGAAACGGCAGGACGAGAAGGTTATATTTCAGCTGATGAAGAAACCGTTGATTTTGTTTTAATGTATATTCCTCTAGAAAACTTGTACCATTTTCTTTTAACTTCTGAAATAGGATCTTCAAAAACTCCAGTTATTGAGTATGCCTTTTCAAAAAAAGTTATATTAGCAAGCCCCCAAACCTTGATGGCCTATCTTGAAACTATTAGACATTCAATGAAATTATTTAGTTTACAGACAGATACTAAAAATATTTTATCAACACATGAAAAAGTCAAAAATGAAATTAAAAAATTTATCGATTCATTTGATGAAGTTACAAAAAGGCTAGATCAAACAGTTAAATCATTTGAATCCTTAAAAAAAACAAGGGTAGATAAATTAGAGAAGTCTTTTGATGAGCTAGACGAAGTTAATAGAAGGCTAGAAGATTAATAATTACCAGACAATCTTGTGACGACCATAATACATTTGTCGTCAATAAAATTTTTATTTTCTTTTTTTAAAAATTCAGATATTTCTCTACTTTCCGCTCCGGGCTGAAACCAGAAGTTGTCATAACCTTTTTGGACCAAGTCTTTTGTAACCTTTAAAGCCTCGTCTGGAGGAATTACAAAATTTATAATTGATGGTTTATGGGGCAGATCGCTCACACTTTTGTGTGATTTAATTCCTTCAATCTGGGTTTCTCTGTTATTGACGGGGTATACATTATGACCTTTTGATAATAAATCTACCAAAATTTTGTTTCCATATTTTCTAGGATTATTCGACGCTCCAACAAGAGCAATTATGTTGTCTTTATTTTGTAAAGCTTCTATCAATTAGAAGTTTTCAGCCTTCATAGCATAGAGATCTTCTTTACCTGCAGTAACTGAAGAAGCATAACCAGATGATAAAGGTAAAAGTTGCTCAATATAAAACTTTGAAAGAGTTAACTTATCTGAATAGAACTCATCATTGGTTTCTTTGAATTTTTTATTAGCAAGTATTGCTGCTTTACCCATGTAGTAACCACCTAAAACTTGTCCAAACATTTTTAAGTAAGGTGTTGCTGCAGCGCTTGCATCAATGAGCTCTCCTTCTAACATTCTTCCACCAAGCCACAAGGTTACTTCTGAGAGAGTATCTACCTCTTTCTGAAGATTTCCAGCCATGGATGAAATGACTTCGTCATCATTTTTCATCTCATCTATAATTTTTTGGACATCGCCCAAGAGCCTCTGCATCGCTTGTCCATTGTCAAGCGGAAGCTTTCTAAACATTAAATCTAATGCTTGAATACCATTAGTACCCTCGTAAATCGGAGCTATCCTTGAATCTCTAAGATACTGAGCTACTCCCGTTTCTTCTACGTAGCCCATGCCGCCATATATTTGGATGGCCATTGAGGACAATTCAACACCTAAATCGGATATCCATGCCTTAGTTATTGGAGTTAGAATTCCACATCTTTCCTCTCCAAACTCTTTGAGCTCACCCTCAGCAAAATATTCAACGTCAAGCATTAATTGATTGTCATACATCATATATCTCATCGCATCTACGTAAGACTTTATTGTCATAAGCATTCTTCTTACATCAGCATGATCAATGATTGTAGATTCTTTAGCATCTTCCTTTGACATACCAACTGGTCTACCTTGGACTCTATCTCTGGCATATTGAGCTGCACCTTGAAGGGCTCCGGATGCAGATGCTAATCCCTGTCCTCCTACCCAAACACGTGCCTCATTCATCATTGTGAACATGTAGTTAAGGCCTCTATTTTCCTCACCAACAAGATAACCTACTGAACCATCATATTCCATGACACATGTTGGACTAGCATGAATACCAAGTTTTTCTTCTATTGAGATGCAACTTACATTATTGTCATCACCAAGAGATCCATCATCGTTAACCATTACCTTAGGAACTATAAACATAGATATTCCTTTAGTTCCTTCTGGAGATCCTGGGATTTTTGCTAGGACTAAGTGTATGATGTTGTCAGTTAAATCGTGTTCTCCAAAAGTTATCCAGACCTTTGTACCTGTTATTTTGTAACTACCATCTTCCTGTGGCTCTGCTTTTGTAGTTATTGTCCCTAGATCTGAACCTGATTGTGGCTCGCTAAGATTCATAGTTCCAGTCCATTCACCAGAAACTAATTTTGGTAAAAATTTTGCTTTTTGCTCTTCACTTCCATGAAAGTTGATTGCTGATATTGCGCCTGCAGCAAGACCTGGCGCTAAACCAAATGCTAAGTTAGCCGTGCTTAATATTTCAAGGGTTCCACCGGAGAGAGCTATGGGCATTCCTCCTCCTCCTATTTCTGAAGGCAATGATATTGAAGCCCAACCAGCTTCCGAAAAGCTTTTGTACGCATCTATAAACTCTTTGGGCATCGTTACTTTACCATCTTTAATAGTTGCACCTTGTTGGTCACCGATAGCATTTATTGGAGCTAATACTTCTTCAGCAAATTTAGCACACTCTTCCATAGTTGGAATTACGATATCTTCATTGAAGTCACTAAATGCTGGAATTTTTGAAATAACGTCATAAGTTTCAACTACTTCATAGCCGAATACTATGTCTTTAACTGGTGCTTTGAATGCGACTGCCATAACCTATTTTAAATTAAATTTAAAAAATTATAAAATTATTAGCGAGGATTTATTTCAACTAGTTTTGAAATTTCTTCAATCTTTTCAATACTTGGTAATTCGTTTGTTCCAGCCGTAATTGCCCCAGAAGCACAAGCACCTTTTACACTTTCTATTACATCTTCTATACCAAATGCTCCGATGTAAGCTGCTGTTGCATCTCCCGCACCTGTTGAATTAATTGTCTTAAAATCAGGAGGTGTAATTTCTAACGCTCCATCCTTACTTAGTAGTCTTGCAGGTAAATTAGATGAGGTTAGAAGTATCCAATCAACATAACCCTGATCAAGCAGTCTATTTGCATTGATAACATCAATTTCATCTTTACTAACCACAAGAAAATTAATCTTGTAAGTAATTTCTTCTTGGTAACCAGCTTGTGTTATAAAAATATTTTTGCTTAAATTTTTAAGCTCATCCTTAATAAAAGGTATTGAATATCTATCAATAATGATGGAGTCAAAGTCAACTAATTTGTTAATATTACTCCAATCACAGAAATCATAACCTGATGAGATAATTGTTCTTTCACCATTTTTTTCAACATAGATAGAACAACTTGGGGTGTTATGTTCTTTAATTATTATATTTTCATAATTGATATTTAGATTGTCATAATAATTTGTTAAGTATTTACCAAGCTCATCGTTGCCTATACTATTACCTGCGACTGAAACATCTATTCCCCAATTTGTAATATTTTCAGCACAATTTGTAGCAGTACCACCAGGCCTAATTTTGTAATCATTACTTCTTATATCACCACCCAAATCTGGAAGTGTATCTACAAAGTAAATAAAGTCTGGGTTCAATGTTCCAAAACATAATATATTCTTAAAAGACATAATTTGATTTTACTATCTAATGATTTGTTTAAAAATTTATCATAAAATCGATAATTTGTTTAAATAAATTTATGAATGTTAAAACACTAAATACAAAAATTGATGAATTCGTATCAAATACGATGAGCTTTTTAAACAATATACAAGTTTACCATTGGCAAACTCAATCATATTCTGAGCACGAAGCGTTGGGAGAATACTATGAAAGCCTTACGTTACTGAATGATAAATTAGTTGAGTCCTGGCAGGGAAACCAAAATACGAGACTTCGATTTAGTGAAGGACCTTACTCGCTAGAAAACTATTTCTCCAAAGACGAAACTAAAAACAAAATAATCGATTTCAAAAATCAAGTAACGACTATTTCTGGATTTGTTTCCCAACTTAATGAAACAAATGAGTTTGATGACATTGAGAATATTCTTGAAGAAATATCTGAGGTTAACAGTAGAACACTTTATTTATTAACTTTGAGCTAAGAAATTT
>CEVX01169182.1_pt1 | contig 10689 bp, 7 predicted proteins | sample 356561 | NCBI WGS metagenome assembly CEVX01 (sample SAMEA2623886, study PRJEB7988) | marine metagenome | biome: marine biome (ENVO:00000447); feature: surface water layer (ENVO:00002042); material: "saline water (ENVO:00002010), including plankton (ENVO:xxxxxxxx)" | depth 5 m | reverse complement strand
TGAAAAATCAATTATTAGAGTTAATAGATGGTATGAGACTCAAATTGATAAACTGGAAAGTTCTTCAATACCATTTAATGAAATTAAAGACGTTGAAAGCACAAAATATATTATCCAAAACCTGCAGAGCTTAATTGAAGTTCAAGATGAATTAATGTTTTTTCCTGAAAAAGTGAAACTGAATAATAAAGATTTAATTTCAAATAATACGAAAGACTACAGTAAAAAGCTTAATGAAGCAAAGCTAAGACTTACTGATTACAATTTATTAGCTGCTAAACAAATTTTTTCTAGTGCATATGAATTATATCGATCTGCAAGTAACAAAAGAGACTACCAAAAAGCCTATTATAGATTTCAAAATATTAAAAACTATATATCAAATTATGAAAATACAAATGCCTTAATAGCCGAGTGTCTTAAGAAGGGAACAATGAGGGTGGCGATTCTTTCTCCTGCAAATTCATCAGGAATAACAGATACTCGTTTTAATGTATTAAATACAGTAGTTAATCAAATTAGAATCAATATAAAAAGAAATAAATTTATTACTCCTGTTAATATTCAAAACCAATCTATTGGTTATTACTCTAATAATTATTCTGGAATTAATGCAGATTTAGTAATAAAAATAACTTTTAATGAATGGAATTATGGTGATAGAGTAGTGAGGAGAGAAAAATATTCTAATGAGAAAACAAAAACAAAAAAAGATGGTACAGTAAAAATTTGGAAAGTAAATGGAACAATAATTGATATTAATTATTTTGCCTCATATGACGCAATAGTTGAAGCAATTTCAACAAAAGATAATACAATTGAAAAATCTGAAAGCATAAGAATGGATTATAATGATAATCAGGGTTACTTACTTGGAACTGGAGATTCACGAGCAAATGATTCAGGGTTTAGGTTAGTTTCAAAAGAAGAACCTGTCAGTTTATTACCTCCCACTTTTGGACAATTTGGGAAAAGCCAGCAATTTAGTAACTCAAGTCAAGAATTATTTAAAAGTGCTTTCGTTAACCAAGTTTCTGATTTAATTAGTAATTGGTATAATTAAAGACCGCCTTTTTCTATTAATTGAATTGAAGTATTGATGATCTTTCATTATTATTTTCTAAGAAATCATAATATCCTGCGAGGAATGTCTCAACCGAGTAACCAAATGTTTGAGTAAAAGCAGAATCAAAATCACTAGATGCAACGTTTGATCTAAATTCTTTAAAAACCAAATCAAAATTATAATTATTTATGTAGAAAAGATATGCTATAGCCCATCCACCAAATGCTCTGTAGGGAAGCGGTTGGTTAACATACCCTCCGCCTCCGAAATTATTATTAGAGTAATAACCAATAGCATCTATAGCGTCTTGGACAGTGTTATTTGATCTTACCAACTCGAAACCAAAAACATCGCGATAGCCAAGATCAGCTGAATTCTTATCATTATAAAAAACATCAATTTTATTAAGTAATTCAATAAAATATTTATTAGTAAGTGGTAATTCTAACCTAGGATAAAAACCAATTTGATAAGCCCAATATATCTCATCATTGTCCAAATCTATTCTATCAAAATATACTGAGTTTATATTTTCTTTTTCTGCGATATAATGAGAAATAAACTCTTGTTCTCCACGCCAAAACCATTCTGGAATATTATTTAATTTCTCGACATCCCAAGATTCATATTCTTTAAAAATTTGGATTATATCAACGTAAGATTCAACACCAATGTGAAAATAATAATCTTCATCTATATATGGAGAGTTAACATTTGGTGAGCGTGAAGCTAAATTTAACCATAAATATACTTCGTCATTACAGTAACTTAGTTTGTTTTGCGGAAGCATATGTGATCTTGAAAATCCTTCTGGGTAGTAGAACTCGCCACCACTTTGAAAAGACCACGCATCATAATAACCTGGACTAGCTTCTTGTCCTAATAACCAACGTTGTAAAGAAAAATTATGATAATTTAATCTGTCTTCGGTTATGCAAGCATTATTATTTACTAGACTTAAATTTAATTTATCTCTAAACTCATAAAAAATTGGACTTTCCTCTACATTTTCCTGGCTATGAAACATAAAAACTTTAATATTATTTATAGAGCCAAAATATTCTTGTGCTTTTTCAAATCCGTTTTTAAAATTTATTATTTTATTCTTATTTGATACATCGTTTTTAAATCCATCTTCTTCAATAAAATATTCAATATTAGATAAAGAGGAATTGAAATTGTTTTGGCATAGATTGAAATCAGCCAGACAAAAACTAATTTCATATTCATAATCTTTATCAATTATTTTATCAAAACTAAATTCAGAATAATAGTTTTTATAAATCCCATCAACGATATTATTTTCTGGAATATCTGTAATGATAATCTGATCTGGGATTAGCTCTGTTCCGTCTACTTTAATACTTGTGATAACCCAACCTTCAGTTGGTTTAATTGTAATTCTAATTGATTCCCCTTCTTTCACTCTATTACCACCAGAACTATTAAAAGTTCCATTACCATAAACAGTAGCTGAAACATTATAAAAGTTAAAAATGGCTTCTTCCAGTTTACTTGGAGAATCGTCTACTTCACTATCAGAGCACCCTAAAATTGAAAATAAAATTAATAGGAATGCAAAAAAGGTTTTTATTGGTCCATTTTCCATCTTTTGTGTGTTTCAATAAGTTCAATATTTCTTAATATATAATGTTTCTTAACTTCATATTTTTGGACAACTGGTCTCATACTGCCATTCAAATAGGCAGATCCAACATATCCAGTAAAACTTTCCATATAATTTTTCCAATTTCTTTGCGATTGCCAAAGGAATGTTAGTTCATTAATACCTCTTTCAAAATCTATATAATTATTTTTAATTGCATTTTTTATTTCTTCAATCATAAAATCTATAAGAGAATTATTCATTTCAATTAAATACTCATTTTGCTCTACATTAAGAGCCTCTTTTATATCAATAGTCTCCATATTATTATATCTGTCAAAATAATCATTTTGAGATTGTAAATTAAAAGAAATCAATAATATTATAATGATTGGAGAGAATTTATACATTTTTTTATATTTAATTTATAATTACTTAAGATTATACTATATTAATAAAAAATTTAATATTAGAAGTATTTTAAGTACTTGAAAGACAAATGATAAAAATTATAATATCTAGTTTTATTCTTTTTTTATTTTATTACTCAGAAGGCTCAAATAATTTAGAGGATTTTGAAACTAAAAAATATAGTTTGAACCAAATTGATATTGATGAAGCTTTATTAATCCATAATAATGCTCGTTCAGAGGTTGCTGTCCCTGTCCTAAAATGGTCGCTTTCTCTTTCCAAAGATGCAGCAAAATGGGCTGCTCAAATGGCTGAAGAAGATAAGATGTATCATTCAGAAAATGATACCCGTTCAGGTCAAGGCGAAAATTTATTTTCTACAACTGCCACAGATTCAATAACTCCAGCAAGAACAGCTTCTCAACTTTGGTATGACGAAATTAAATTATATACTTACTCCCCTATTCTGTCTGGAGAAAATGATTTTTATCAAATAGGTCATTATACCCAAATGGTATGGAAAAACACAACAGAAGTTGGAATGGCTATGGCAGTTTCTAATAGCGGTAAAACATATATTGTCGCACGATACAGTCCTTCAGGAAATTTCAGAGGCGAATATCCCTACTGAATTTTTTTATATCATCGGCATTTCATCTTCATTTAGTTCAAGAAGTTAAACACGCAGTAATCATATTTTAGATACATTTAACTATCTTAATACAAACACTATGAAAAAGCTTCTTCTTGTTTTATTATTTTCCCCTTTAGTTTCTTTCGGTCAAGCTAGTGAATTATTAGCGAGTGGTATTCAAAAAGTTTTTGAAAATAAATTTAATGATGCATTAATCGACTTTAATCTAGCCCTAGAAAAAGACAAAAAAGGGTCTATAAAACATAAGATTTACTTTGAAAAAGCACAATTAAAAAGAATAGAGTTTAAAGATTTTAATGGAGCTTTAAAAGACTATACTTCTTCTATAAAATTCAATCCAAACTATGCTAGAGCATATATGTATCGAGGTATTTTATATGAGAGAAATCTTAAGAATCTAGAGGCTGCAGAAAGAGACTACAGAGAATCAATAAAAGTTGATCCAAAATGTGGGGTTTGCTTTTTTACTCTTGGAGATCTTTATGAGCTTCCTCCCGATGAAAGAATTAAATACCTTGAAAAAGCATCAGAATTAAAACTTGACCCTGCTTTTAATGGAAATTTAATTCCTTGTTTATTTTGTTACTCAAGCATTTCAAAAATTAAAAATTTATATAAGGAAGATTATATAGGAGCAATTGAAGAATTACAAAAAATAATAGATATAAATCAAGAGTTTGATATTAACGGTGACGGGAAAATTGATCAAACAGGTCTTTATGAGGATGCACTTTATGATCAAGCTTATATATATTTCTTAAGACTAAATAATAATAAAAAAGCATTAGAAATAATAAATAAAGTTATAGAAACAAGCTCTAATCATCCAGAATATTATTCACTTCGAGCTAAAATTAAGTATAAAAATGAAGATATTATTGGTGCTTTAAAGGATCATCAAACAGCTAAAAAAACTGAACCAAAAATTTACGATACGGATATTTTATTCTATGAATACTACTATCCCTATATTGATTTTGACAAAGAATCAGAAAAATTTGATTTGCCGATTAATATCAATACTAGTATTGAAGTAAGGGATATAAAAGATTTAGAAACCAGTAACAATCAATTCTTTATGAGTGTTAATTATAATATCTATTCTCCGCAAGAGCCAAACTTTATTAACCTTAAAAAAGACACGTTAACATTTTTTGATTTTGAAAAAAATAAATCTATTAGACCACTTTATGTAGGCTCCGATAGATTGAAAATCACAGATTTAAAATATATTGGATATGATAATATTAACACTACAAATGAAGTCATTTATACAGGTAAAATTGAGACTGATTTTTTCCACTTTTGGGATTTAAAAGAATATCCCTTTGATACTCAAAAGCTTCAATTTAAAATTGAAGCAAGTATAGATACGAGCTTTGTTAGATTAAATCAATCAAACTTTTATAAATCCAACTTCCAAAACGTTAAATTGAAAGATGGATATAAAATTGAAAAAATTGAATTTGAAGAACAATTTAATGAGCAAACAAATGATGAGATTTTTTTTCCTGGGGTTGTAAGACATCCTGTTTATCCCGATGCAAATTACAGTATTGTAATATCTAGATCGGGAGGTTGGCTATTTGTAAAACTATTTCTTGGGTCTTTCTTAGCTTTTGTAATATCCTGGATTGTCTTTTTAATTCCATATAATGAATTTGATTCTAGAATTAGTTTAACTGTTGGGGGTATTTTTGGAGCTATTGGGAATAGGTATTTTGTAGATTCAACAATACCAGCAGTACAGGTATTAACCAAAGCTGATATGATTAACAATATGATATTTGCATTACTTATCTTAAATGTGCTTATTGTAATAGTTCAGAGAAACAACAAAATCAACTTTGGATTATTAGAGAAGAATAAGTTTGCAATGATCTTTACAGGTTTTACTTTTATTCTTTCAAACGCTATAATCGTTTTTTGGTAAATAAAAATACAGCTATACTTACTCCAAGAATCTTATGTAAGAACTAAACCACATAATAAGAGGCAGAGGGTTATACCTGTAGGGGTGAAAACAACCCCTAACAAAAGCGGGTATAGCAACAAGAGTTAAAGCCAATATAATCAATGGTTTAAGGGTCGCCTAACACGCTCAATAAAGGAACAGGTGAAAATGAGACTTTTAGTTAAGTTTTATATCGTTTTTAGTTTTGTTGGAATTTACAATATCTGTGAAATTCATATCTTGAACTATCCAATTAATCGACAAAATTAAAAATCTAATTCTTTTACTGTTTTTAACTCCCCTTTTTTTATTTAGCCAGGGAGGTTTTGGTGCTGATTCAAATAAGACAATAGATAACGATAAAATAAGGTTTGGAAATGGGACTGATCTATCAATTTCTAGTACTGGAAATTTACTTCAGCCCTGGTATTATTCTAGCGTATTTAATAGTTGGAGAAAATTAACATATAATAATTATTCCCTTGACTGCAGATATGGTGTTGGTGGAGATGGATCAAGTAACTGGAATATAAATGGCTCTATGCAAACAAATCCAACGATGTCTAATCAGGAGTTTGATACAAGTAATTTTACAATCACCTCAAGTAATAAAGGCTATGGATTAATTACTGTTAGTGGGACTATTTCAATTGGTTCAGGTTCTGATGCCAGAACATTTCAGGTAAATAATTCATATAATATTTCAGAAGAGGACAATTTTATAAAAGTAACTACCTCAATTAAGAATACAGGCACGGTCAGTATAACGAATCTTCGCTATTGGGTTGGAACTAAAGACGATTATGTTGGAGGTACCGATCGTCCTACTAAAATAAGAGGTAATCTTGTTAGTGGATCTTTTCAAGCTTTGTCAAACACCGCTTCATCATCGTCAGCACTTCGAATTACAACTGCTCAAGAAGGTGTTTTATTTTTCACTAATTCAATTAAAGGGAGTACTGCTCAAAAAAATTATGGTCCATTTACTAATACAACAAATCAGAATCCTGCTTCGGCTGCTATTTCTTCAACAAATGATGGGTCTTATAGTATGTTTGTTCGAATGAATGACTTAGAAGTAGGAGAATCAGATACATTTACATGGTACTATGCTGCTTCAAAACTTAGCGAATTGGAAAATGTAGTTTCTGCAGTATCAAACGCAAGTATAAACATAAGTAGTTTGATAAAAACTTATGGAGATAATCCATTTACGATATCAGCTACTTCAAGTAGTACAGGAGCTTTTACATATTCATCTACTGACTCAAATACAGCAACTATATCAGGTACATTAGTAACTATTACTAATGCAGGCACAACATCTATAACTGTTTCTCAAGACGCTGATTTAAATTATTTAGCCGCAACCACCACAATCACTCTTACGGTTAATCCTCTTCCTATAACAGTTACTCCTGAAAGTAATCAGTCTAAAACAATTGGAGAAGTTGATCCTGTTTTAAGTTATATTTGTTCTCCAACTACAACTTCTGATTTAAGTCAATTGAGTTTTTCGGGAAGTCTATCTAGAATATCAGGGGAAATTTCTGGAACTTATCCTATTATTATTGGATCTCTTGCTAATCCAAATTATAATATTACGCTTGCTAACGTTGGATTTGTAATAAATTCAGATAGTGATGGAATAATTGATTCTTCTGACAATTGCCCTTCAATAAATAACTTAGATCAAGCCGATTCAGATGGTGATGGTGTTGGGGATGTTTGCGATAATTGTATTAATACCAGTAATAGCAGCCAGTCAGATAACGATGGTGATGCTCAGGGTGATGTTTGTGATTTAGATGATGACAATGACGGCGTTCCTGATGCTCAAGATGCCTTCCCGACAATTTCAACAGAAAGCATTGATACTGATGGTGATGGTATTGGTGATAATGCTGATCCTGATGCAGATAATGATGGTATTTTAGATATATCAGATAACTGTATACTCATATCAAATATAAATCAAGCAGACTTAGATGGAGATGGTACAGGAGATGTATGCGATAATGATGCTGATGGAGATGGTTATAGTTATTATAATGAGGCTTCTTGTGGTACTAGTGATTTTGATGCTAATGTTATCCCCTTAGATAGAGACGGAGACTTCATTGCAGACTGTGTAGATGATGATGATGATAACGATGGATATTATGATATCGATGATGCCTTTCCGATAGACAGTTCAGAATGGCTTGATACTGACAGTGATGGTATTGGCAACAATACTGACAGTGATGATGATAATGATGGCTGGTTAGACACCATTGAAATAAACTGTGAAACAGACCCTATAGATATATTAAGTGTGCCGATTGATACCGATGTTGACGGAGAACCCAATTGCATCGATACAGACGATGACAACGACACCTATTTAGATACAGAAGATGTCTTCCCACTAGATCCACTAGAATGGCTCGACACGGACTTAGACGGAACAGGTAATAATGCCGATACAGATGATGATAATGATGAGTATCTAGATACTGATGAAATTAGCTGTCAGAGTGACCCCCTTGACTTCAGGAGTCTTCCCTTAGACTTTGATGGAGATTTATCCCCAGATTGTATTGATGAAAATGATGACAACGATTACTGTTTAGATATTGAAGATGATTTTCCTCTCAACAAGGATTTATGTAAAGATTGTGATAATGATCAGATAGACAATCAATATGAATTTGATTCAGATAATGACGGATATCCAGACCACAGAGACGCGTTTATTTGTGATCCAACAGAATGGTTAGATAATGACTTAGACGGCATAGGAGATAATGAGGATCAAGACGACAATAATGATGGATTTCCTGATGAAGATTTAATTGTTTCAACTGTTTTAACACCAAAAACAACAGGATTAGAATCTACCTGGAAGATCATCAATATTGAAAAATATCCTTTTACTAGTGTTAAGGTTTATTCCCCAGACGGTAGTGAGGTTTATAAATCAACTAATTATCAAAGTGATTGGAAGGGAACAAATATAAAAAATGGAAATCCCTTACCAACGGGGCCCTATTATTACAGAATTGTAGCAGGAGGAGATTCTAGTGAAATTTTTGATGGCTGGCTTTATATATTTAATTAAGATGAAAAGATATTTAGTCATATTAATGTTTATATCTGTAGGATATATAGCTAAGGCTCAGGTGCAGGAGAATATGCTAATGGAGCGTTTTAATATGAATGCTTTTAATCCTGCTTATGTGGGAAGCGAAGGTCGTGAGGTTTCTTTTACTACTCGTTCTGCTTGGCAAGGAGTTCTTGATGCCCCCAGAACTAATTACTTTTTTTATAGCGGAAATCCAAAAAAGAACTTATCACTTGGAGGATCGGTTATCTCTAATAAGGTATTTATAGATACCCGAACCCAATATGTCGTTGATGCGAGTTACATGCTAGAGATGGGGGACACAACAAATTTATTCCTTGGAATTAAAGCAGGGGCCACATCCCAAAATACAGATATTGAAGGTTTACAAAGAATCACAACAGAGGCCAACCCAGCGATTGCTTCTAATGGGACTTCTATATTCCCTGTCTTTGGGTTTGGAGCGCTCTTTAAATCAGAAAAATTTTATGTGTCAGCCTCGATTCCTAACTTTTTAAATCCAGTGAAGTTTGTAAAAGACGATAGCTTTATTGGATCAGAGAAGCCATCCATTTATCTTTTAACAGGAACCTCATTTAATACAGGAGTCTTTGGCTCAAAGTTAAAACCATTTATAAGTGCAAAACTAAATCCAGATGGGGAGAACCAAACACACATTGGAGGAACCTTCGATTTTAAAGATACTGTAGAAATTGGAGGAGGCTACAAAAGCATAGGATATTCTAATGCAATACTTATTGTCAAAACAAAATTTGGACTTTCAGTAGCGTATGCTTATGACTTTGGTGTTCCAAATGGACAAACTGCTATCACTAGAAGTGGAAATGAAATATTTTTGAAGTTTAAGTTTTAAAATAAAGTTGGGGTAGAATCAATAATGAACTTTAACAAACAACAGACACCAGAGATTCTTTACGGAGAAAAGGTTAATAAGGACTCTCTTGTTTTTAACTAACGAAATAGAAATTAAATCACTCTAATATTAAGTTAAGCTATGGGGCTTTAAAATATATTTTCAATAATCCCATAATGCATCTTCATCATCATGCATATTCTTCGTCAAATAATTTTAAAACGGGGGTTAATTTTGCAATAAGCTTAAGTATTTGGGATTATATTTTCAAAACAAATTATATACCAAATGAAAATGGGGACACAAAACTTGGTTATGAAGGAGACCAGTCAATGGCAAAAAGTTTTATTGGACAATTATTTTATGGATTTAAAAAAGGAGATTAATTTATTTTCACCTCATTCCAACAAAAAAATTTTTGTCTTTGATTTTTACTAAATCTATTTTGATAGCAGTATTATTGCAGTAAGTATTTGAATCGTCATTAATTTTAATCCTTTTATATTTACTGGATGAAAATTCAAATAATATTAAAATCGTTTGCACTGTTAATGATATTTGGGGGGATAGCTATTATTTGGTTTGGTCTTTCAGCCCAACAATAAAAGTATTAACTTAAAATGTTTTTAGTTTTCATGATATTGCATTCAATACGTATTTAACAAACTTTCCTATCTGACTAGGTTCTAACCATCGAGTTACAATTACCATCTTCTTATCAGGTATTATTACAATAAAATTACCTCCAAAGCCAGATGCATAATAAATATTTTCGGCGACCCCTTCCCAATAGCGAGAGGTTCCTTTTTTATTAAGCCACCACATATATCCGTAATTTGTTTTAGCTGCGGAGGAACTAATTGCCTTTTTTATCCATGATTTACTTAGTAATTGAGTTCCGTTCCAGTTTCCTTCATTAAGAAAAAGTAGCCCAAAACGAGCATGATCTTCGGTGTTGATAAATATTCCGCCACCAGAATGTCCTCCTCCAGAAACAGATTGCATATAATTTCCATC
>CEVX01114277.1_pt1 | contig 10703 bp, 8 predicted proteins | sample 356561 | NCBI WGS metagenome assembly CEVX01 (sample SAMEA2623886, study PRJEB7988) | marine metagenome | biome: marine biome (ENVO:00000447); feature: surface water layer (ENVO:00002042); material: "saline water (ENVO:00002010), including plankton (ENVO:xxxxxxxx)" | depth 5 m | reverse complement strand
TTCGATCGGGGACTAGAGGATCGAACGAACGATGGATTCTTTTGTTCTCTGACGTAATATCTCTTCCGTGTTTATTATCACACGCGCGCGCGTGCAAAACACAAAAACAGGAATCGTGCAAAAGCAGACATCCGCAACTTTTACTCTACGAATCGAAACTCTACAAAATCTTGCAAGGCGGCACCGGCATCCCGAACGTGCGATGGTACGGCGTGGAAGGTGAATATAACATCATGGTCATGGATCTGTTAGGTCCATCGTTAGAGGATTTGTTTAATTTTTGTAACCGGAAGTTATCGCTGAAGACGGTTTTAATGTTGGCGGACCAACTGGTTTCGAGAATCGAATACGTGCACTCGAAGTCGTTTATTCATCGAGATATTAAACCGGATAACTTTTTGATGGGGTTAGGGAAACGCGCGAATCAGGTGAACATAATCGATTTCGGTTTGGCGAAAAAGTATCGCGATCCAAAAACGCACATGCACATACCGTACCGCGAGAATAAAAACTTAACCGGCACCGCGAGGTACGCCTCGATCAACACGCACGTCGGCGTAGAGCAAAGTCGAAGGGACGATTTAGAATCGCTCGGGTATGTTTTGATGTATTTTTTGCGAGGATCGTTGCCGTGGCAAGGTTTGAAAGCGCATACGAAGAAAATGAAGTACGAAAAGATTAGCGATAAGAAGATGACGACGCCGATTGAGATTTTATGTAAAGGTTTCCCTCCGGAGTTTGTGTCGTACTTCCAAGTCGTTCGATCGCTGCGATTTGAAGATAAGCCGGATTACTCGTTTTTACGCAAATTATTCCGAGATTTGTTTATTCGAGAAGGGTATCAGTACGATTACGTGTTCGATTGGACGATATTAAAGTATCAGCAAACGCAACAGTTATCGAGAGGTATTAGCAACAACGCGAACAACACGACGACGAACAACGAAACCGGGGGTGGTCAAACGACGCAAAGAGACGCGGTGGGGAGATCGAGCGGCGGAGCTGGAGTAGATAAATCCAAAGATCCAAACTGGCGATCGGATTCTAAGGCTGTCAACACGGGGTCGCGAGCTGATAAAACCAGATCGGGTGATAAAGATTTGACGGCGAAAGAGGACGCCAAGGCGAAATCTTCCTCAAGAGATCGAGGCGCCAGTTCTCGGAACAGGCGGGAATAAAAATTTTACGACGAGTTGTATTAGTAGAGTATTTTATAGTAGATAATTGCATGCGAAGAAGTAACAATAATAACGAACCGGGGATGAAGAGATAGACGGAGAGAAAGAGAGAGACAGAGAGACGTAGAGAGGTGCCAAGTTGTTTGATACATGTTATACATTATATAAAATGAAATGTAAGCACCCCCGAAAAAAGCAGGATCTACTGCGAAAGATTTCTTCTTCTTCACCACACTCTTTCCGCGCGCAAAGAAGGAACAACAACAACAACAACAACAAAAAGAACAACAAAAGAAACATTACATGCAACAATGACCAGCGAAACGTCTCAAGACAACCACGATTTTACCAACAATAACAGTTTCATCGCCGGCACGCAGTTCACTCGGACCAAAACCGTCTCGTTACTGGAGCAAATGAAAGAAAACGAACGAGAAGAAAAGATTGACAATTTGTTCGACAGCGGCGAGTTTTTAAAGACGAAAGACGACGACAACGAGAAAGACGACGACGTGGAAAGATTGCTGAACGTTTTCGGCGAGACGCTAAAAAAAGGCGACGAGGAAGAAGACGAAGAAGAAGACGAAGAAGAAGAAAAGAAGAAGAAAGAGGAGGAGGATTTTCGGCAAATTTTCGATGTCGATGGAAAGAACAGCTCCGGACGGTTGATTTTGAAAGTCGCGCCGAGCGACGGTTGGACGGAAGGGATGAAACAAAAAGTTCCGAAGGACGCGCGAGACGTGAGCAAATGGGACCAGAGAGAATTGGAAGTGCCGATAAAATTAGCCGAGCGTTTGCAAGAGTACCAGAGAGATGGCGTGCGGTTTTTGCACGGGTTATACGCGCGAAATCTTGGCGGTTTGTTAGCGGACGAGATGGGTTTGGGGAAGACCGTGCAGGTCGTGGCGTTCGCGACGGCGTGCTTGACGGCGAAGATACCAAGGGGTGGGTTTGGCGGTGAAGGCAATGGGAGGAGGATGGTGAAAGGTGGAGTGTTGATGAGAACGACGAAGAAGAGCATTTGGCAAGACGATTCAGGCGAGGAGGAGGAGGAGGATTTGAAAAAGAGCGCGAATGACAAAGAAGACGACGACGAAGAGGAACGCGCAGAAGAAGGAGGAGAAGAAGAAGAAGAAGAAGAAGAAGAAGTGGTAGATATGGAGGAAACGAAGTATGACAAATGGGGTAAGCGTGAAGTACTCTCCGAAGAAGAGGCAAAGAGGAGAGGCGTCAACTCGAACAATCGAAGACCGATTTTAATCATCGTTCCGGCGACATTGATTGATAACTGGAAGAACGAGTTTGAAAAGTGGGGCGAGGCTATCGGTGACGACGAAATATGGGACGTCAATGTAGCAGTTGCGCACGGGAATAACAGAGAGGTGGTGTACGACGACATTGAGAACCATCGCGGTGTGGACGTGGTGATCACGACGGTAAACATCATCTCCAGAGATATCCAATCAAATCCAGATTTTAACATTTGGACGAACACCAACTGGGATTTTTGCGTCATCGATGAAATGCACAATTCGATGAAGAACCCGAAGACGCAATCGTCTAAAGCAATGCGCCAAATGAAATGTCAAAAATTTGGCTTAACTGGGACGCCTTATCAAAATAAAGCCGAGGAATTGCACACGATATTTGATGCATTGAATTCGAACTGTATTGGTTCGTTATCTCATTTCAAATCGTATTACGAGAGACCGATGCACAAAGCGCGAAGCGCATCAGCGAGTGCATACGAAATTGGACTCGGCAGAAAACGCGCGATGCAGTTGAATGGGTTACTGAGCATTTATATGCTGAAGAGAGAGAAGAAGCGCGTCTTGAAAGCGGGGACGATGAAGAAAAAGACAGAGAAAGTCGTATTTTGTGATTTGGCTCCAGCACAAAGAAGAGCGTACGAACGCATCCGCGAATCGACGAGTGTACAGTTGATATTGAATAAAGATAGTCCATGCGATTGTGGAAGTGGTGAGAAAAGGAACAAGTGTTGTTATCCTGCTAATGGCTTGAACGACGATGATGGGGACGAGATGTGGTGTGCTTACGGACCGCACAATAGACACGGACGGACATGTCCGATGTGCGTCGGATTCGCGTGCGTTTTTGCCTGTCGCAACGTCTCGAACCATCTCGAGCTTTTAAAACCGTTTGATTTACCCCCAAACCCGAAAGAAGAAGATGTGGCAAAGTTCAAACGCGCGCAAGCGGTGGCTAAAGTTGCTCTCGGCGACGAGCTCGATGCGCTCGGGGGATTGCGACCGCAACAAAACTTTCTCGCCGCTTCAAACTTTGACCATTGCGGTAAAATGAAAACGCTCAGTATTTTACTCGAGCGGTTTTACAAGAGAAACGATAAAGTTGTTTTGTTTTCGTATTCCGTTCGGTTGCTAAACGTGATGAATGAATTCGTCAAGCGCAAGGGATATGTACACGTACGATTAGATGGCGGCACGCCGGTGAAAGAGCGTCAAAAAATTGTCGACGATTTTAACAAACGGGGCAGTTGTTTCTTGTTTCTCATGTCCTCCGAAGCCGGCGGTGTCGGCCTTAACGTCGCCTCGGCGAATAAAGTGATCATTTTTGATCCGGCTTGGAATCCTGCGAAAGATTTGCAGTCGCAAGATCGCGTGTACAGATTGGGCAACAAGCGCAACGTGGAAGTGTACAGATTAATTTCCGCCGGTACTCTAGAAGAGCTCGTGTATTCTCGTCAGATTTATAAACTGCAAATGGGATCGACCATGACGGATGGCAAGATGGAACGACGAATCTTCGAAGGCATCCAAGGTGACAAAACGAAGAAAGGCGAGTTGTGGGGCATCGTGAACTTGCTCAGACTGAACATGGCGGGAAAGGTTGAGGTTCGCGAAAAAGTAGAAGAAGAGAAACGGAAAGACGAAGAAGAGGACATCATCAAAGAGGAAGGGCACCAAGGCGAAGACGGATTTAACTTTAGAGTTGCGAAAGGTTTAGATCAAGACCAAGCTCGTGATATCGGTAACGCTTTAGAAGAGGAACGGGAAGCGGCAGCGAAGCGAGGCGAGAACATCTTCGAAGGCTTGCTCAACGAGGAGGAGGAGGAGAACGACAACAACGAGAAGAACCTCCAAGCGTTGCACACCATGGACCATAACAAGATCTTCGGCGTGAGCGAAAAAGAGAAGAAGCGCATTGAGGACGCCGAGAGAGCTTCGAAGAACGAAAAGCTATTAAGCCGCCTCGCTAAGAAGAGGAAAGAGGCGGAAGCGGCAAATAAGGAAGGCGGCCAACGAGGAGGATTCTCCATCAGAAACCGAAAGAAGAACGCGCTCGATCCGCACGAACACGCGGTACAAGACATCGCTTTATGCGCGATGGCAAAATACAACAACGTTTCTGAACTTGATTTTGCCAAGCACTTCTTATCTATAAAGAACGAAGAGGACGCACGATACGCGCTAATGCGGAACGTGGAAGGCTTAAGAAGCGAGATGGATGATTTCGACGACGACAACGAAGAAGAAAATTAAATTTTAGGGGTGTTTTACACTCGCGGTACAAAAAAAAACAGAATAGAACGCGCATGTCAATGCAGCGCGTTGGCAGCAGCAACATCATTTTTAGGAGCGATAGTGACAAAGTGTTGAACAAACACTTCATCGATTGTAAATTTACGACGCAGCATTATCAAAAGAATTCGCGTATTAAATATACATTGACATCAAAATCAGAAAACCTCTCGCAGTAGCCGAGCGCAGACTTCTTTATCCATCCCCATGACTCCATCTTCGCTCCCATCAATCTTCGTCACGAACGGCCTCACTTTCTCGTGTTCTACCATCAGACCTCCCGCACACCACATGACCTCGCCTTCATTGATCAAAAAATCCATCGCCTCCTTCGAGATCTCCTTAAAATGAATCGTGCACACGTCCACGGAACTCGCCGACGCGCCCGTCGCCACGTCCGTCACTCTGATCGAACCAACCGTCGAGCACGGATTATTCTCCTTATACGACCGCATAAACATCCTCGCTTCTTCCTCTGTCTCTGGTTTCTCGCGTATTTTACCGTCAAAAACCACCACTTGATCGCACGTGATTAACAGCGTCCTTCTCTTCTCTTTCGCTCCTTCCTCTTCCTCAGCCTTCCGGATTCGTTCCAAAATCGCCTCGGCTTTTGCTCTCGCCAACGCTTCCACCAACCGCGAAGGATCCTCGAATCGAATCGCTTTTTCGTCAATATTCGCCGATATCGTCGCGTATTCAATCTTCATCTCCTTCAAGATTTGTTTTCTCGTCGCCGATTTGCTCCCTAAAATCACCCGGATATTTTCTTTCCTCAACCTTTCCCCAACATCATCCATTGTATTGGACGAACAAGACGCCGTTTCGCCGCTGATGCTTCTCGTGAAAGCTTTTCTCCCTCTCGTCAAAGAAGAAGAACAAGATAAAGAACGAAAACCACAGTGAGTAGAGAGAAAGAAAGCGACGCTAAAACGACGCGAGGAGAGCGAAACTAAGCGCATGTGATTATGTGGAAAAATGAAGCAATGAAATCACTCCTACTACTATACCACAACGCTACACGCTACGAGTCTATCTACCCCGAGAACTACGACCACACTCCGCGAAAAATGAAGAATTACCGAGGACTTTCCTCATCCGTATCCTCGTTATTGTTGTGAACGCTGACACCACCACTCTCTTTCTCCTCGGGCTTTTCCAGGAGGTCCCGGTACCTCTTCCTCCATGAAACTTCCGCCTCGTTCGGATCCATGATTTGCCACGCCTGCGCGAACGCGCGCGCCTCTCTTGCCTCCTCTCTCGTGTTTTCTTCTTCGTTTTCTTTCGTTTTCGTCAAGAAGTGTTCGCATTTGGTTTTCAGCGAGGATAAAAATTGTCCTTTCTTCTTCTTCTTCGTCTCGATGTCTTCGATGTCGTTCTCGCTTTTCGAACCACTTTTGCTCCTTCTTGTCGGGAGTGGTTTCCCGGTGTGATTTTCAATCGATTTATAAAAGTCCTCCCAAAACTCTTCGCAGTTGTCCATCTCGCCGTATCGGTAGTATCGAGTCAGTTGGAATCTCGGCGCTGTAATTTTTAAGAGGACCGTACCAAAAGAGAGAGAGAAAACATCGGTCAGTCGTGTACTCAAAGCAGAGAGAGAAAAAAGAGCGGAGAACGAAACGCACAGTAACACTCCCAGATTTTCCCGAACGCGAGTCCAACCGTTTCTTGTTGTTGTTCTCCTCGATGATTTTCGGTGGCAGTACTCGTCGCACTCCCAACAGTTCGTCTGGATTCGTTTGATTCTTCGTCTTTGGTATTCTTCTTATCAGCGCCACCGAAAGGAAAGGCAAAAGAAACGGGCATATCTTTAACAGCACAGAGGTGATTTTTCCCCGTGATGTGACGTTATAAATAAGAACGCGCATTTATTCATACACACACAGTACGCACTTTTGCGAAAGAAGAATGGCCGCAGTCAACGGATTTTGCGCTTCTGTCGTTGCGTTCACGTCGTCGACTTCGAGAGGGAGGAAAGTTCGTTCTTTGTCTTCTTCTTCTTTGAACGACAACGGTCACATCACATGGTCGGTGACACGTCATTTTTCCCGGCGTATCTTCTCGAACAAGACGACGAGGAAGAACAACAACGGCGCAGTCGCGGAACCGAGCGATGTTGAGCTTGACTTCGGCGTGCTCTCAAACGAGTCCGTGTGGATAAACCCAGCGAATAACGAAAACTATGCACTCCAAACGCAAATAGTAAAGCTCACGCACGACACGACGGTTATCCGCTCCTTAGACTGGGACCGGGACAGATTCGATATCGAATTCGGCTTAGAGAAAGGCACCACGTATAACTCGTACGTAATCAAAGGCACAGAAAAAACAGTTTTAATCGATGCGAGTCACGAGAAATTCGAACAGTTATACATGGATTCCTTAGCTTCGGTGGTTGGAAACGACGATTTGAGTTCGATCGATTACGTCGTGTGTTCGCACACGGAACCGGACCATTCCGGATTGATCGGCAAAGTGTTGGAACGAGCGCCGAACGCGACCGTGGTCGGGACGAAAGTGTGTTTGGCGTTTTTGGATAACTTGGTGCAAAAGGAGTTCAACAAGTTAGTCGTGAAAGGTGGAGACGTGCTCGAATTAGGCGACGGGAGGCAGTTGAAATTTGTTCCGGCGCCGAATCTTCACTGGCCGGATACCATGTTCAGTTACGACACGGAGAGCGAGTTCGTGTACACGTGCGACGCGTTTGGCGCGCATTACTGCACAAAGGACGTCTTCGACGAAGAGTTACCGAAACTCATGCCGCATTTTAGTTTTTACTACGAGTGTTTGATGAAACCAAACGCGCGATCGGTGTTGACGGCTTTGAGGAAGTGCGAGGCTGACGGAGTGAAGTTGTCCACGGTGTGCACCGGACACGGGCCAATTTTACAACGCAACTCAGAAGAACTCATCGGGGACTATAAAAAGTGGTCCGAGAAAGCTTTGGAGAAAGCGAAATCGTCCGTGGTTGTTTTTTATACCGCGGATTACGGGTTTAGCGATCGATTGTCGCAATCAATCGCCAGAGGTGTGGTGAAAACCGATTGCGAAGTGGCGATGTTGGATTTGTCCACCTGCGACGCGCAGCAAATCGTCGAGGAGGTTGGTCGTGCGAGCGGGATCGTTTTGTTAGCGCCGCCGAACGCGAAGGAGGAGATACAAGATAACGTAGGCGTTTTAATAGGCGCGGTGAAGCCAGGGAAGCAAAAGATTTTGGTGTGCGAGAGTTACGGCGGCGACGACGAACCGGTGGACCCGTTGATGCGTAAATTCGCCGAGATTGGTTTGCAAGAATCGCAGTCGCCGTTGAAGTGCCAGTCGTCGCCGACAGAAGGGACGTACCAGTTGTACGAGGAAGCTGGGACGGATTTGGGTCAGTTGTTGACGCAAAAAGAAAAGTTGAAGGAGATGAAATCGAGCATGTCCGCGGACGTCGCGAGAGCGTTGGGGAGAGTCTCCGGCGGATTGTACATTGTCACCGCGGTGCAAGGGACCGCGAAATCTGCCATGGTCGCCTCTTGGATCGCGCAAGCGTCGTTCGAACCCTTAGGATTTACCATTGCCGTCGCGAAAGATCGTGCGATTGAATCCTTGATGCAAGTCGGCGATAGTTTTGTTTTGAACTGCTTAGGCGAAGACGGTTTCGAAGCGCCGATGAAACACTTCTTGAAACGTTTCCCTCCCGGCGCGGATCGATTCGAAGGCGTGGATTGGAAACCGGCACCGTGCGGATCGCCGATTTTAGCCGACGCCGTGAGTTACGTGGAGTGTAAAGTCGTTTCCAGAATGGACGCGAACGATCACTGGGTGATTTATAGCGAAGCCATCGACGGCGGCGTGTTCAACAAAGACGCGAAAACGGCGTCGCACTTTAGAAAAGTTGCCACGTATTATTAAAAAAATGTACATCACAACAAAGTATATATCCTCTCTCCATCGCTCTCTTCTCCTCACAGATTAATCGTCCCGGCGTACCAACTCGACCTTTTCCTGTCCTTCTCCTTCTTCAAACCGGCGTCGTCCAGAACGCTCTTCGTCGCGCCGACGACCAGCGTGCTCGTCCGCGCCGTCCCGATCGACATCGCCGGCGTCGGCGGCCGTTCCGAAATCTGCGGTAGAATCGCCGCGCACGTAATCGCCACCGCCGTGAGCGTGCGCAACAAAATATTCTGTTTGCGCTCTTTCGACGGGATCGCCATCGTCGTCAGTTTCTTCGACAAGGCTTTGTCGAAGGACTTTTCAACCTCTTTTTCCTTTGAGGTTTTGCTCTCATCATCTCTCGTCCTCTCGTTTTCCTCGTCGTTGTTTTTACTCTCGATTCTGCTCGTTCTTTCCGTTTGTCTTCTTCTCATTAACGACGATGTCCTCGTTGTTCGGCCGCTGAAGGATGCCGCCGAGACGGAGTTTCTTCTGTCTCGCGCGGACGATGATTGTTCTCGGAAAGGTCCAATTGCGGTAACGGAAATTACATCGGAGGAGGAACGATGGGTGTGGCGCGGTGCGTTTTTATGCGCGTGTCTTTTCGTCGCACTTCCGAGGAAGCAAGATGTCGACGAATACGTCGCCATGGAGTGAGAAGAACGCATGACAGAGAGAGACAGAGTATGTTTTTACCCCGCGCGTTAAAAGTTGTGAAGTGTTTTTTCTTGGGGGAAGTGACACGTAAGGAAAAAACAACACAAAAAAGAGAGGAAAAGTACAGTCAGAGGGGACGAATTCTTTCGTAATCTCTTTCAAGCACGAAAGAGGAGAAAAGATATTTTTTTTGTTGGCTGTTTTGTATGAACGAAAAGGAAAGCGAAAGCTGTTGCGCGTTTTGTAAAAATAACGTGTCTCTTTTGTACGTTTTCCGATATGGTAATACAACGGGATGTGAATGTAAGAATCCCTCAACAAAACTACTCTCTTTCTCTTTCTCTTTCTCTTTGTGTGTGTGTGTGTGTGTATATATATATACAATATCAACCTGTGTGTATCTCTTTTCTGACGCGTATTCGTGCGTGATATTTTTCCGTTGTTTTTAACTGACGGTGCGGCCAAACGCGACCGCGGAGATGTAGAGATTTTTCGCCCACTTTTCCTTGACGTGCGTTCGTGGAAACGCGGACGTTCTCAGCGTCTCTTGCGTCTCGTCTCCTGGTCGTCGACGAGGGATGGACAAAACGAACGCGGCTTGGTCCGGAGTGGCCGCGCAACACGTGATTCTGAAACCGCAATCCCATCTGCGGTGGATGCCTTCGGACGGGTACATGTAATCCAACTCCGCACACTGATCTACTAAACCGGCATTTCTGGACATGCAAATAGCCCATCTCGTAGCACATGTGGCCATGGAAGTCACGTAAAACCCTTCCTTCCATTTTTTGTTTATCCATTTAAACGGGAACGAGTCGGAAACTTTGTATGATTGTTGCGTGTACGGCGTGCCCTTGGACATGATGACCAAAGCGGACCCGGTCGTCGATCCAGCCAAAGAGGTGATGTAATAGCCATCGTCCCATTGCTCCAAAATCCATTCTTTCGGTAAGAACTGCGTGCTCAAATTCCACATTTGCGCGGAATACCCGGTCCCGGCGTCCATGATTAACGCCCACAACTCTTGCGCGCAAGACACCGAACTGACGAATAAACCGTCGTCGTTGCCTTTTTCAATGTGTTGCTCCACTCTCGAGTTGGCCACGTTGTAGTGATATCTTTGTTTCATCGGTTTGTGCGCGTTGTAAATGGTGATCCACTGTTGCGCCGGAATTCCAATTCTAACCTTCTTCTTCGCCGCTCCTTTATCGTCTTCTTCCAAGTTGCCCATATCCGTCGCTTTTCGTTTCATTCCAACTTTCTTCGCGCCGTCCGTGCTAATCGGTCGTCTCCCTGGTGGACCACACAACGGTTCGAACAACGCCGCCATCGCCGCGTATTTCGGTTCCTCGTCAAATTTTAAGTTAATCACTGCCTCCATGAACTGTCTGTA
>CEVX01039223.1_pt1 | contig 10716 bp, 10 predicted proteins | sample 356561 | NCBI WGS metagenome assembly CEVX01 (sample SAMEA2623886, study PRJEB7988) | marine metagenome | biome: marine biome (ENVO:00000447); feature: surface water layer (ENVO:00002042); material: "saline water (ENVO:00002010), including plankton (ENVO:xxxxxxxx)" | depth 5 m | reverse complement strand
TGTTACTTTGAGTGATCTTACAGAAATTTCAATTAAATCTGGGTTTAGCGTATAAACTAGTTGAAATGCTTGAATAATACCTTCCCATATATCATACATTGAGGTTTCCATGTGCTTCGCTAGATGATGCTTCTCGAGTAGCAATACACGAGGAACGAAGATGGCCATCGATCAAGTTATACACTCCAGAACACGTTTTGATCCTCTGAATTCTGTTACTTTGCGCGACAACGGATTGGATCGCAATTTGTTCTAATTTTTTTTTGTATGGTGCTCGAGAGAAGATCAGCACCATCTTTAAGCCTGCCCGCTTTCAATCATGGTTTTTGCTAGTTCTTGGAAAACAGTGGCTTGTGGGGTGTCTGGAGAAGATACAACTATTGGAATACCCCCATCAGACGCAACTCTTATATCGAGATGAAGCGGTATTTCGGCAAGCATTGGGACACCAATCTTTTCGGCTTCACTTCGTACGCCACCGTGGCTAAAAATGTGTTCTTCGTGACCGCATTTAGGACAGATGTGGGCAGACATGTTCTCAATCATGCCGTGAATTGGCACGTTAAGTTGGTTAAACATATCTATGCCTTTCCGAGCGTCAATAAGTGCAACATCTTGAGGAGTTGATACTATTATTGCTCCACTTACCTCCGTTTTTTGTGCGAGGGACATTTGGACATCTCCTGTCCCAGGTGGCAGATCCACAATCAGAATGTCCAACTCGCCCCACTGAACTTGCATCAGCATTTGCTGAAGCGCGCCCATTAACATTGGACCACGCCATACAACTGCTTTACCTTCATCAGTCATAAGACCTATGGACATCATAGTTACACCATGATTTCGAAGTGGAATAATACTTTTGCCATCGGGACTAGATGGTCGGCCTGAAACCCCAAGCATTCGTGGTTGCGATGGTCCATAAACATCAGCATCCAAAAGTCCTACGCGTCTACCTTGTGCCGCTAATGCACATGCCAAATTAGAACTGACTGTGGATTTTCCAACGCCGCCTTTGCCAGAAGCGATTGCAACAATTCGGTTTACACCAGGTATTGTCGTTGGCCCTTTGGGTTCAGGTTTTTGACTTGGTTTTAAATCAGGCGGCGCTTTTTGTGAGGCATGAGCAGTGAGAACAATTGAAACTTCTTTCGCGCCTAGTTTTTTTACTGATGCCTCTGATGCTTCCCGAATTTTTGAGTACTCTTTTGATAACGATTGATCAATTTCTAAAACGAAACTTACATTACTTCCGTCTACGCTCAACGCTCGCACTTCTCCACCAGTGACAATGTCATTCCCGTTTGGTCCGATAATAGTTTTTAATGCCTCAATGACACTTTCCTTAGTTAGAGCCAATTATTATTCTCCAATTTTTATAGTGCCTGACACCGTATGTTCCATTGCAACATCTTCAATAGTTATTTTTGCATCAACTTTGTATTCGCCATTATTTGCATCTCGCAACGCATCTTCTATTGCTTTTTGAGAAGTCACTCCAACTTGCTTCAAAAACTTACGCATTGACATGTTAAAATCCTCGTCCATCGTTTTCTCCTATTAAAGTCACATTTGTACAAACTATTAATCTTAAAATTAGCTATTTTTAGCCATCTATGATTTTCAAGCGATTATAAAGATATGTATGCTCTCTTATTTTGCTGGATACAAGTCTCACTCAAGGAGGCTTTTAAGAGCATATTGTCACTATTGCCGTTTCAAATTGATTATTAAAAATAGACATTATTCACGTCCTATATTGTTTTTGGGGTTCACCATACGCGGACAAGAATAAATTTATATGATTTTAATATTTAACATTAAGGTAGAAGGTGTACTGCGTCTTCGAGACGATCATCTCCCCAAAATATCTCGTTAGAAAAGGAAAAGCTTGGCACCCCAAAAATACCAAATTTTAGAGCTTTTTGCGTGTTTTCGATGTACCGGGACTCCATTAAACCTGACTTTTTAATTGTTTCCTTCAAGTCCACTCTCAACTTTTCCAGTACTACTTCCAGGTTTTTTTCTGACCCTGCTTCGTTACCATTTAAAAACCATTCTTCATAAGTGTACTTAAAATAGTCTAAGTATAGCCCTTGATCGTTCATGACGATCCCTACAAGATTTGCTCGATCAAATTCCACAAGTGGATAAGGTGCAGGAACGATTGGAACTGGTATTCCATATATTTTTGCTCTTCTCTCTATATCTTTCCACATATAATCTACTTTTGTTTTCTTTGATGGAGGAAACGGGATATTGTCCATACTTTTCATTATTTGTCTGATGCTGATCGGTACTATTGTAAGGTTAATATCTTCTTTTAGGCACACTTCTTTTAACCTCATAGCCGTTAAATATGAGTATGTGCTTCCAATCGATAACCAAGCAGTTAATTCTCTAGCCATACAAATCCCCTATCAATTTTCATAAAATACACTGTAAAAGTAGTTTGGATACAAGTGTATTGATAGCTCGGAAATATATCCAGTTGGTTTATGATCATTAATAAATGATACAGTCTACCGTTAAATTTCTGCCACATCTTAAGGTATCAGATCTAGATTATACTACATTTATTAATGTTCTCAAAATTTAGAATAGTTTTGACAAATAAAGCTATATATAGTATAACATAACAACAACCTGGTTTAGTTGTATCGGCGAGTTGGTTTGATAATCCTCTTCCCATCAAGCGAACTCGCCCCATTTCTAATAGTAATTTTTTTCTATTAAGCTGGTGTTGGTCTGGTTGTATTTCACGAATAGAGCTTATAAATCTTTCTAGAACAATCTTGTGGATATTGCGGAGATTATTATGTCAAGAAGAGTCATTATCAAAGAATTCGGTGGTTCGGAAAAATTAGAACTATCTGACTTTATTTTAGGAGTTCCAAATAAAGATGAGGTAACTGTAGAGCATAAGGCAATAGGTTTAAATTATATTGATATTTACCAACGCACTGGGCTTTATCCACTTGAGTTGCCAACTGCGTTAGGGGTCGAGGCATCGGGTATTGTGACAAAAGTTGGCGATCATGTGACCCATTTACACGTTGGTGATAGAGTTGCATATGCTTGCGCACAGCCGGGATCATATTCTGATACGAGAAACTTGCCGGCCGAACAAGTTTGTAAACTTCCTGATGAGGTAAGTTACAAAATAGCCGCCGCCGTTATGCTGAAGGGACTGACTGTTCAATATTTATTTCATCGGACAACACCTTTAAGCCGTGGAGATACTGTATTGTTTCACGCTGCTGCTGGCGGTGTTGGGCTGATTGCGTGCCAGTGGGCAAAATCAGAAGGAATTAATTTGATTGGCACTGCCGGCTCGGATGAAAAGTGCAAACTTGCTCTGCAAAATGGCGCAACCCATTGCATCAATTATAAGACCCAAAATTTTGTGAGGGAAGTAAAAGATCTTACCGATGGAGCGGGTGTGGAAGCTGTTATGGATTCTATCGGCGCATCTACATTTACTGACTCTTTGGATTGTTTAAAGTCTTTGGGGATGATGATAAGTTTTGGGAACGCTAGTGGTAAAGTACCGCCATTTGATATCAGCCAACTAGCGGCAAAAGGATCACTGAAAGTTACTAGGCCAACTATATTTTCACATATTGCCAAACGCGATACCTGTCAGCTGATGGCAGATCAGCTGTTTGAAAAGGTCAGTGCCGGCATCGTAAAATTAAGAATTGGTCAGGAATTACCTTTATCGGATATTGCGAAGGCCCACGATATGCTAGAAGCAAGGGAGACAACGGGTTCCACTGTTTTAACTCTATAGATTATGTCAAATAGATTTATTTTCATGTAATAAGTTGCTGATGTCCGATTTGTTTGAAAATATGTCCGATACGTAAATTGAAATTGAAATTCTTTTAGTCACTTATGGGGGTTAGGAGTTTTGCAATGAAATATTCTGGGTTTAGAGTTATAAAGGAAGCACTAACTGGTCATCGGGGATGGGGTCCAGCTTGGCGTTCTCCCGCACCAAGTAGTGAATATGACTATGTTGTAATTGGTGGCGGCGGTCATGGTTTAGCGACCGCCTATTACTTGGCTAAAGAATTCAAACAATCTAGGATAGCAGTTCTTGAAAAAGGCTGGATAGGTGGGGGAAATGTTGGGCGAAACACAACGATAATTCGCTCGAACTATCTGCTGGATGGAAACGAGCCATTTTACGAATTTTCTCTCAAGTTGTGGGAAGGCTTGGAAAAAGAACTTAACTACAATGCCATGGTCTCTCAGAGAGGAATACTTAACCTTATTCACAGTGATGCTCAAAGGGATGCTTTTGTCCGAAGAGGCAACGCCATGCTTCTCAATGGTGCTGATGCAGATTTGCTTTCTAAGGAGCAAATTCAAAAGCGGTATCCATTTTTAAATACTGAGAATGTCCGTTTCCCGATAAAAGGAGGTTTAGCGCAGCATAGGGGTGGTACGGTTCGCCATGATGCAGTTGCCTGGGGATACGCAAGGGCGGCAGACTCATGCGGTGTGGATATAATACAAAATTGCGAGGTCACTGGATTTAAGATTGAGAAAGGTTCTTGCATCGGGGTAGATACAACCAAAGGTTTTATTAAGGCAAAGAAGGTAGGAGCTTGCGTTGCCGGCTCGTCCAGTCGTTTGATGCAATTGGCTGGCATGCGTCTGCCGATAGAGAGCCACGTTTTACAAGCCTTTGTTTCCGAAGGTTTGAAACCTCTCTTGCCAGGAGTAGTTACTTTTGGAGCGGGCCATTTTTATTGCAGTCAATCGGATAAGGGGGGGCTCGTCTTTGGTGGTGATATCGACGGGTACAATTCGTATGCCCAGAGAGGAAATTTACCAGTAGTTGAAGATGTTTGTGAGGGTGGAATGGCAATATTCCCTATGCTCGGTCGAGTTCGTTTGCTCCGGATGTGGGGTGGTATCATGGATATGTCGATGGACGGTTCGCCTATAATAGATAAAACTGATGTGTCTGGCCTCTATTTTAATGGTGGTTGGTGCTATGGCGGTTTCAAAGCCACGCCAGCGTCAGGATGGGTGTATGCGCATCTTTTGGCCACTGGAGAGCCTCACAAAACAGCACGTGCTTTTCGTTTTGATAGATTTTCTAAGGGATTTATGATCGACGAAAAGGGCATGGGTAACCAGCCGAATTTGCACTAGGAGATTTTATGATAATCAATCATCCTTTACTAGGACCGCGTGACAGCTCTGAATTTGTGTATCTTGGAGACGCAAACTTGATTAATCGTCCAGATTGGCAAGAAGATAACGCCGTGCAGCATTTTGTCGAATATGGCTATCTGCGGGATAATATCGCTGGGATGCATCGTGAATTATGGTTTCACGAGTATGGTGATAGATCCTGGTTGGTGGTCACTCGGGATACTTTGAGTCATGAAATAAAAGAAGTCAGATTGGCCAGTGATGTGGCTACTGAAGAAGGCCGCTAGCATGACACAGAAAAACAGATTAGAGGGTGGCTTAATCAATCGAGATAACACTCGAGATTTTGTATTTAATGGGCAAACTATGCAAGGGTTTGAAGGTGATACACTTGCGTCAGCCTTACTTGCAAATGATATTCGACTAGTTGGCCGCTCGTTTAAATATCATAGGCCAAGGGGCGTTCTATCCGCAGGTTCTGAGGAACCAAATGCAATGGTTGAGTTGCGAACTGGAAATCGTAAAGAACCCAATTCGCGTACAACCACGACAGAACTTTATGATGGGCTTGTTGCTCATGCTCAAAATTGTTGGCCATCTCTAAATTTTGACTTTTTAGAAGTAAATGACCTGTTCGCTCCCTTTTTGACTGCAGGGTTTTATTACAAAACATTTATGTGGCCCTCTATTTTTTGGGAAAAGGTATATGAGCCAATAATTCGGCGTGCCGCAGGTTTGGGATCTGCATCTTTAGAACCTGATCCAGACTGTTACGACAAAGGGTTTCTTCATACAGATCTTTTGATCATTGGTGCTGGTCCAGCTGGCTTGGCTGCGGCACTTATTGCGGCAAAGTCAGGTGCTCGAGTAATTATTGTTGATGAAGACTTTGTTACTGGTGGCAGACTTAATGCTGAGAATTATGTTGTGGATGAAAAACCTGGCAGCAAATGGGCAAAGGAGATTACTGAAGAGTTAAGTAATTTCAATAATGTTAAAATTCTCACTCGAACAACAATTATTGGTGCTTTTGATCATGGTATCTATGGAGCAGTTGAGCGTGTTTCTGATCATCTTAAAATTCCTTATCCTGGGAAACCTAGACAAATCCTGTGGCGTATTTATTCCAAGCAAGCCATACTTTGTTCTGGTGCCACAGAAAGGCCAATAGTTTTTGAGAATAATGACCGGCCTGGTATAATGCTAGCGGGTGCAATTAGAAGCTACGTTAATAGGTGGGCGGTTACACCAAGTCAGAATGTGGCAATTTTTACAAATAATAACGATGGTCATCAGACTGCGCGCGCTTTGCTTAATAAAGGTGTAAATGTTGCGGCTGTCATTGATACGAGAAAGCAAAAAGTAAGTTCCCCAGATTATGAAACATTTTCTAACGCTGTCGTTTCGAATACTAGTGGTCGGCTAGGTCTGATAAGTATTATTGTTCGACATGAAGATGGGTCGCAGCGGACTGTAAAATGTGGCGCTTTGGGTGTTTCTGGTGGTTGGAATCCGAATATTAATATTAGTAGTCACCATCGTGGCCGCCCAATTTGGAAAGAAAGCATACAGTCATTTATACCAGATGATAATTGTCCTAGTGGTTTGCTCGTCGCAGGTTCTGCAAAAGGTTTCATGGAATTACAGAACGTTATAAAGTCAGGCCACGATGCGGCGGTGCAAGCACTTGATAGTTTGTCCATTAAACCGCAAGGTATTAATTTGCCGAAAGTTCAAGGCGATGTAGATTTTGCCATAGAGCCCTTTTGGATAGTGAAGGGCACTTCACGTGGTTGGGTTGATCAGCAAAATGATGTCACTGCAAAAGATATAAAGTTAGCAAAGCAGGAAAATTTTACCTCGGTCGAGCATTTAAAGCGATATACGACTCTAGGGATGGCGACTGATCAGGGAAAAACGGCAAATATATCCGGTCTGGCAATAATGGCCAACTTACTGGGCAAGCCAATTCCAGAAGTTGGAACAACTATATATCGGCCACCATACACACCAACAGCAATTGGGGCTTTCGCTGGTAGATCCCGTGATAAGGACTTTCGGCCAATTAGGAAAACCCCAAGTCATCTATGGGCAGAGGAAAAAGGTGCTGTTTTTGTTGAAGTAGGAATGTGGATGCGCGCCCAATGGTTTCCAGAAAAGGGTGAAACGCATTGGCGGCAATCGGTAGACCGTGAGGTTCTCAGTACAAGGAAATCTGTTGGAGTATGCGATGTCACAACCCTGGGAAAGGTAGATGTTCAAGGAAAAGATGCGTCAAGTTTTCTTAATTTCATTTATTGTAATGGCTTTGCAAAATTACCTATTGGAAAAACGCGTTATGGCTTGATGTTGAGAGAAGATGGTATTGCCCTGGATGATGGAACCGCCGCGCGTCTGGGTGAAAATCATTTTGTTGTAACAACCACAACTGCAAATGCCGTTTCAGTTTATCGGCACATGGAATTTGTAAGGCAATGTTTGTTCCCAAAAATGGACGTACAACTAATTTCGACAACTGAGGCCTGGGCTCAGTTTGCTGTAGCAGGGCCTAAGAGCCGTAATTTATTAAGAAAAATTGTAGATAAAGACTATGATCTCTCAAATGATGGATTTCCATTCATGGCATGCGGAGAGGTTACCGTTTGTGGTGGTCTTAGAGCTAGGCTATTTAGAATTTCCTTTTCTGGAGAGTTAGCCTATGAACTGGCGGTCCCAACTCGTTACGGGGATGCGTTAATTCGTGAAATAATGCGGGCTGGGAAAGAATTTGATATAGTGCCATATGGTACTGAGGCTCTTGGTGTAATGCGAATTGAGAAAGGGCATGCAGCAGGTAATGAGCTTAATGGAACTACTTCAGCTTTAAATTTGGGAATGGGTAGAATGGTTTCAAAAAAGAAGGATAGCGTCGGATCCGTTTTGTCAGAACGTGAAGGACTTAACACGCAAGATGCTCTTAAGTTGGTTGGATTTATGCCGGTCAACACCGATGATCCAGTTCCAGCAGGGGCTCATTTAATGAGTTCTGGCAGTCCGGTGGACGCAAAGCATGATCAGGGATATATCACATCCGCGTGCTTTTCACCAAATTTAAATTGCCATATAGGATTGGGATTTTTAAAGGCTGGTGATACTCGAATTGGAGAAGTCGTTCGTCTTGTTAGCCCACTTACTGGCCAAGATCATAAGGTTGAGGTTGTTAGTGCTCATTTTGTTGATCCAGACGGGGAGAGATTGCGTGCATAGATTACACTCTATCTCACCGTTGTGGAGTAAAAAGCCAATTAGGAAAGAATTTGGACCATATACTATTGAAGAAGTGAATTCTAACGCTTTAGCATCCTATTCTTTTAGAAAAGGCACCGAGCGTGATGCAAAGAAAAATGTAGAGCAGTTCATGGCGGGCCCACTTCCAGATGCTATGAGTTCTAAATTTGGGAAAATATCTTCATTTTGGATAGGTCCATCTCAATGGCTGATTGAAGCACCTATTGATATCTATGAAGACTTAGCAAGTGAGCTTACTCAAATTTCTGCTGGAACCGCATCTGTAACTGAACAAACAGATGCCTGGTGTAGATTTGACCTAATGGGTGCTAACCTGGCTGAACCTCTCTCTTTGCTATGTAATGTCGACGTGCCTTCGTTCAAAGGTGGAGAAGTTACGCGCTGTCAAATGGATCATATGGGATGTTTTCTTATTTGTCGTGATTTGACTAATATTAGTATTTTGGGTCCAAGATCTGCAGCTGAGTCACTTTATCATGCAATTATAGCAGCGCTGGGTGCAGTGTCGTAACTAGGTTGCAGGTATTGGAGAGTTATCATTCACTCGAAATAGATTTACCCGTTGTCGCTCTTCTTCTGGCGAAAGCGAAAACAAATCAGTGTAATGATAGCGCAGGTTTGATGCGCTTGAAAATCCAACTGATAAAGCGATTTTGTCAATCTTTTCATTGGTGTATAATACCATCTGCCGTGCAGCATTCACCCTAAGTTTGCGAAAATATTTTCGAGGGCTTTCACCTGTCGACTCTTTAAAGATCCTAGACAAATGTCGAGATGATATTCCAATTTCAATAGCAATATCATTTACTTGTATCGGGTAGCTAATTTGTTTATTTACCAATGAAATTGCCTTTTTAGCTATTTCAGGCATTTCATCTAAGCCTTCGAGTTCATTTAAACTGGGTATGACTTGTTTTACATCTTGGTTTCGTATTATGGGGTGTTGAAACCAGCACGCAACCTCTGCAGTTATACTTGATCCTAGCTTTGAATTTATCAACAATAGTGCGAGATCGAATGCCGCCGCCGCTCCTGAGGCAGTAATAATATTCTTATCCGTCTCGATCACTTGCTCAGACGAAATGTTATTTGGGAATTGGCTTGAAAAAGCAGCGGCATAACACCAATGCACGGAATAGCTAATGTTTGGGCGAACTTTGGCTTTAGCTAACAAAAAGACACCTCCCGATACAGCGCCTACCGTACAACCATGCCTTTCTAATTTTCTTAAGACACCAACAGTTCTGCTATTTATAAATTCTGCATTTGGAGGTGAAAGTAATATTAAAGCATCCAACTTCTCTACTTCTTCAATGCTACCGTCAGTTTCAAAAGCTACGTTCGCACTTGCTTTCACTTTATCAGCGTCTTCAGAAAATAATTTCCACTCAAAACTATTTGTGTTTGAGATTTCGTTTGAAGCTCTCAAGGGTTCTATCATTGAAGTCAGGCAAGCCATAGGAAAGCCATCAAAAATCAAGAAACCTATACGATAACTATTTTTGTTCAATTTAATTAGCCAGTATCTATTAATACTCTAGGCAAATTACATAGTTTGTTTTTTTTTGTTTTTCAAACAGTGATTGGTTAAAATTTGACTCTGGCGAGACGTTCCAAGCCGTCCAAAAATCTTGACCTGTCATTTTTGCTAAATGCTGTGCCACCGCTTTGACGAAAGGGGTCAGCCGCCCTAATATCGTACATCAAATCACGCATTGCCAAAATCTCTCCAATATTCTTACCGTTCAAAATCTCTCCAGTTGGTTTAATTACTCTGGCACCTTTCTCAATCACGTTGGCAGCTAACACAATATCAGATGTTACAACAATATCGTTCGCACTCATATTTTCAGATATCCAGATATCAGCAGCGTCGGCTTCTTTACTAACAACCACCAGATTAAGAAGAGGGTTTTGAGAGGGGCGAATGCCACCATTGCTTACAACATAAGTTTTGATTTTATGTCGGTTAGCCACCCGCTCTATTTCTGACTTTACTGGACAGGCATCAGCATCAATAAAGATACTAATTGAGTTAGTGCTCATTTGGATCCTTTATGCTCATATTAGCTCTTCAAAATTTTGACTTTAAGTTTGATTTGGAAAATAGTCTTCGCAAGACCCTTCGCGATTAACATCTGCTGTGCAGCAATGTAAGCCACCGCCGAATGCATAGGCATCTCTCAAGTCGATAGGGATTACTTCCATGCCAAGTTTATCCATTTGTTCAGCTTGGTAAACTTCGGATTTTTCAAC
>CEVX01120658.1_pt1 | contig 10753 bp, 10 predicted proteins | sample 356561 | NCBI WGS metagenome assembly CEVX01 (sample SAMEA2623886, study PRJEB7988) | marine metagenome | biome: marine biome (ENVO:00000447); feature: surface water layer (ENVO:00002042); material: "saline water (ENVO:00002010), including plankton (ENVO:xxxxxxxx)" | depth 5 m | reverse complement strand
AATGTATTAGCCGTAGATGGTGAATTTATGGGTTTAAATGTTAGACGTGATCCTCTATGTTTAATACAAATATCATCAGGAAATTCAGATGCGCATATCATTCAATTTGACAGAAAAACTTACAATGCGCCTAATTTGTCAAAAATATTAAGTGATGAAAAAATTACAAAAATCTTTCACTATGGTAGGGCTGATATAGCTCATATTAAGCACTACTTAAAAACAGACACCAACAACATTCTTGATACTAAAATTGCATCAAAATTGGCAAGATCTTATTCAGACAATCATTCGTTAAAATCATTAATTAAAGAATTCCTTAATATAGAAATTAGTAAACAATTTCAAAGCTCTGATTTTGGAGGTGATCTTACTCCAGCACAACTAAAATATTGTGCAAATGATGTCATTTATTTACATAAAATACATAATGAGCTAAACAAAATATTAGAGAGAGAAAATAGAGTTGAACTGTATAATGATTGTCTTAAATTTTTAAAAACTAGAGTAAACTTGGATCTAGCTTTATTTAAAGAAGATATCTGGTCTCATTAAATATTTATGAAAAAAAATATTAAAAATATTGCTGAGAGAGTTATTGATCTTGAAATAAAAGCATTAAAAAAACTTAAAACATCAATAAATTTATCTTTTGAAAAAGCTATTGATTTAATAATAAATTGTCATTCTAAAGTAATAGTCTGTGGAGTTGGAAAAAGTGGAATCATAGCGTCTAAAATAGCCGCAACACTCTCATCTGTTGGAACTCCCGCATTTAATATTTCAGCTAATGACTGCAGCCACGGTAATTTAGGAAGTATTACAAAAAAAGATGTGGTAATTTTAATTAGCAACTCTGGAAATACTTTAGAATTAAAAAATATAATTCAATTTACCAATAGATATAAAATTAAATTAATAGGAATTTGTTCAAAAAAAAACTCTGTATTATATAAAGGTTCTGATGTTAAAATTTTAATACCAGAAGTGAAAGAATCTGGATATGGTATTGTTCCAACTTCTAGCACAACAGCGCAACTTGCGCTTGGTGACGCAATTGCAATAGCTTCTATGCAGAAAAAAAAGTTTGGTAAATTAGATTTTAAAAAATTTCATCCATCAGGAAGTTTAGGAAATAAATTAAAAACTGTAGATGATTTGATGATTATTAAAAGTAAAATTCCGTTTATTAATGAAAACAGTAAATTAGAAAAAGGTATAAAAATTATCAATTCTAAAAAATTAGGAACAGTGATTACTAGAAATAATAAACAAAATACCACTGGAATACTCACAGATGGCGATATTAAAAGACTGCTTCAAAAATTTAACAATATAAAACAACTTAAAATAAAAAATATTATTAAAAAAAAGCCAATAAGTGTCGAAAAAGATCTCTTAGCAGCTAAAGCTTTAAAAATAATGAATGAAAAAAAAATTACTTCTCTTTGTGTCCATTCTAAATCTAATAAAAATAAGACTATAGGATTACTGCATATACATAATATTCTTGAAGCTAATATACAATAAACAAAAATGTACAAAACATTAATTCAAATAGTTTTGTTTTTAACTTTAATTTTTGTTTTATCTTTTACATTTTACAAATATTTTTATATTGAAGAGAAAAAAAATGATTTAGTTGAAGAATCTTCTAAAGTCATAAAACAAAATGATGAAAATTTAAAAAAAGACAAAGATAAAGGTAAAGATAAAATCAAAGATAAAGAGAATAAAGAAGATAGCATAATTTATAATTTATCTTACAAAAAATTTGATATTCAAGGTAACATTTATTTAATTGAAGCTCTTAAGGGTATAATACAAGATAAAAAACCTAATATAATTTTTATGAATGAAGTAAAAGCTTCAATAACATATTTAAACAATAAAAAATTGTTAATTTTCTCAAAAAACGCGATATTTAATAATAAAAGTTTTGAGACAAGATTTTTTGATGGTGTAGAATTAAGATATGAAGATCAAAAACTAACAAGTGATAGTTTAGATTTTTTATTTGATAAAAACATTGCAATATTCAAAGATAACGTTAGATATGAAAATTTAAATACAAAAATGTTTAGCAACAAAATAACCATAAATTTATTGACTAAAGAAATAGAAATTAATTCAAAGAATAGTTCAGAAAAAATAAGGATTGAAAAAAAATAAGTATGGCAATTGTTAAAAAATTTAGAATTATTTCATATAAAGAAAAAAAAACTTTTCTTTCACTTGAAAATATTTCATTTTCCTTCAATAAAAATCATCAAATATTAGATAATATTTCACTAAAAGTTCCAAAAGGCCAAATTTTAGGATTATTAGGTCCTAATGGAGCAGGAAAATCTACAATTATGAATGTTATTTCGGGACTTATAAAACCAAATTATGGCAGTATTAAAATAGATGGTTTTGATATAACAAACTTACCTATTTATTTAAGAACTAAAAAATTTAAAATTTCAATAATTCCACAATTTGGAGGTCTTTTTTCTTCACTAACAACAGAACAAAATTTAAGAGCAGTGGCAGAAATTTTGATTAAAGATAAACCATTCATAAATACAAAAATAAATGAACTCATATCAAAATTTGAATTGGACTCAGTAAAAAAAATTGAAGCAAAATATCTTTCTGGAGGCCAAAAAAAAAGATTGGTCATTGCAATGGGTTTGATATCAAAACCTAATATCATACTAATGGATGAACCATTGGCTGCGTTAGATCCACAAACAATTCAAATGCTCCAAAATACCATTGTAAAACTTCAAACTGATCTCAATTTAACAATAATTATAACGGATCATCAGGCCAGAGATTTACTAGCTATATGCGATAAAGCTATAATATTATCTAATAGCAAAATTGTTGCTTCAGGGACGCCAAATGATCTAATAAACGATGAAAACGCAAATAAATTCTATTTTGGTAAAAACTTTCAATTCAGATAAATAAATTGTGAAGAGTTTTGTCAATATAAATAATAAAGTTAAAAGTTTTAAAAAAATCATAACTGTTGATAGTGATAAATCAATTAGCATTAGATCATTAATTTTTGCTTCTCTATCAAATGGAATATCTAAAATTAAAAATTTACTAGAATCAGAAGATATATTTAACACCATAGCGTCTCTTAAAAAATTAGGTGTTAAAATTAAAAAAAAGAAAAAGATATACTTTATTTATGGAGTTGGAATTAATAGATTTAAATATAAGGAAAAATTAGTAATTGATGCTGGGAATAGTGGAACTTTAGCAAGATTAATTTTTTCTATTTTAATAAAATCTCCTTACAAAATTAAATTAATTGGTGATAAAAGTCTTTCAAAAAGAGATTTTGGAAGAATTATTACACCATTATCAAAATTTGGCGCTAAATTTTATCCAAAAAATAAAACTACTCTTCCCTTAATGATTAAAAAATTTGGAAATGTTAAGATTAACAAATTTTCCGAGAATAAAGGATCTGCCCAAGTAAAAAGCGCTATAATGCTTGCTGCTTTACACTTTGAAAATAGTACTCAAATTTTTGCACGAAAATCAAGAAATCATACAGAAAACTTTTTCAAATTTTTAAATATACCAATTAAAATAAAAAAAAGTAAAAAATTTGATAATATTAAAATTAAAGGCGTGGATAAATTAAAGCCTTTTAAATATAATGTTCCTTCAGATATAAGTAGTAGTCTTTTTTTTATAGCCTTAACTATTTTAACAGAAAAATCAGAGTTAACTATAAAAAATGTAAACATTAATTTTTCTAGATTAGGAGCAATAGAAATTTTAAAAAAAATGGGCGTAAAATTTATTTTTAAAAATAAAAAAATATATAATGGTGAGAAAATTTCAGATATTTTTGTTAAAACACCAAAAAAAATTAAATCAATTAATTGTCCATCAAAAATAAATAGTAGAGCTATTGATGAATTTTTAATTATCTTTTTAATTGCCGCAAAAGCTAAAGGAACTTCTTTTTTCAAAGATCTTGGGGAACTTAACCAAAAAGAAAGCCCAAGATTAAAAGTTGGTTCAAATTTTTTAACAATGATTGGAATTAAAAATTATTGCACTGCAGACAGTATTAAAATTATTGGCAATCCAAATCTTCAACTTAATGGCAATTATATAATGAAAAATTTCTTAAAAGATCATAGAGTTTTTATGATGTCAATAATTGCCGCATTAACATTGGGGGGTAATTGGAAAATATTTGACCCAGAATCAGCAAAAACATCTTTCCCATCATTTTTAAAATTAATTGAAAAAATAGGTGGAAATTTTCAAATATCTAAAAAATTATAGTTTTATTGGTTTAAAACACAATTAATCTTAATAAATGGTATTTTGAGCAATAAGCCTAAATAGTCCAAAAAATAGTTATAAATCCTATATTCAATAATGCAAAATTTAATTTCAAACTTGATTAATATCTTAAATTTAACTAAAAGAACTTGTTTTTTTAAATTTATAAAAAACTATTTAAAAACTAAATGGAAATATATCAAGACTTAAATAATCCTAAATCAAAAGAATTTGAACAATTGCTTAACAATGAATTGTCAAAGCAAAAAATTGAAGAAGGAAAAATAATTGACGGAATTGTAAATAAGATAACTGATAAATTTGTTTTTTTACTTATTGAAGGTTTAAAAAGTGAACCTGTTATTGATATTAATGAAATAAAAACATTGGGTTTAATAGATAGTCTTAAAGAAGGTAACAAAATTTCAGTCTTACTGGAAAAAATTGAAGATAAAAATGGAGAAGTTATTGTATCTGCATCAAAAGCAAAAAAAATTAAAGGATGGGATAAATTAGTCGAAGCTTATGAGAATAAAGAACCTATAATGGGTAAAATCATTACAAAATGTAAGGGTGGATGCATTGTTGAACACATAGATACGGGTTCTTTGATGTTTTTACCTGGTTCACAAATCAGTGATAAACCATTAAAAGATATTAATCATTTAATGAATGAGCCTCTAAAATTTGCTTTAATAAAACTAGATAAAATTAGAGGAAACGCTTGCGTTTCTAGAAGAGAAATTCTTTCTTCATTTAAAAAAGAAGACAAAGCAAAAATAATTGAAAAATATAAAGTCGGGGATATTATAAAAAACGCTGAAGTAAAAGGCTATAGTACATTTGGATGTTTCTTTAATGTAAATGGAGAATTAGATGTTTTGGTTCATTTGCAAGAAATTTCTTATTCTAGAGTCAATCATCCTGAAGAGGTTTTTAATATTGGCGAAAAACATAATCTAAAAGTTATTTCTGTTGATAAAGAAAAATTACAAGTTGGTTGCTCTGTAAAACAATTGTCACCAGATCCTTTTGAACATATTGAAAATTATGAATTAAATAAAATCTATAAAGTTAAGGTAGTAAAATTAATGGACTTTGGGGCGTTTTGTGAATTAGAACCAGGACTAACAACACTTCTTCATTCAAGTGAACTTAGTTGGACTAAAAAAAATTTTTCAGCAAAAAAAATGTTTAATATAGGTGATGAAATAGATTGTGTTATTACTGAAATTGATAAAGAAAAAAGAAGAGTTGCTATTTCACATAGATTAACTAAAGAAAACCCTTTTGAAGTTTTTGAAAAAACACATCCAGTTAAAAGTATTGTTAAAGGTGAAGTCGTAAATAAAAATGAGTATTCATTATTTGTTAAAATCGAAAATCTTGAAATTGATGCATTCCTACATTGCAACGATCTAACTTATTTAAATAATGGTGAAGAAGAGTTATCAAAATATAAAAAAGGTGATAAAATTCAAGTAAAAGTTCTTGAAATAAAAGTTTCTGAGCAAAAAGTTAGGGTTGGATTGAAACAAACTCAACCCGATCCATTTGAATGGTTTAATAATAAATCTAAAAATCAAACTATCACAGTAAAAGTTATTTCTACTGACAATAAAGGTTTAATTGTAAAGCCTGAAGGCTGTGAAATGAGTTTCCAAATTAAAAAATCAGCAATTGCAATTAATGCTGCGGATGCTCGCCCTAGTAGGTGGACTGGTGGTGAAAAATTAGACTGTGCAATAGCAGAACTAGATTTTAGTAAAAGAAAAGTGACTTTAAGTATTAAACTTTTAGAAGAAATTGAAAAAAAAGAGGCTTTAGATAAATATGGATCAGAAGGGTCGGGTAAAAACCTGCCATTCTCATCATTATCTGAAGATCTAAAAAAAAAAGAAGAAAATAAAGAGTAAACAAGAAGATTAAATTGGCTATTGTAAAATCAAAGCTTTTAAAACAACTAACTGATAATTATCCAAATTTTCTAAAAAAAGATCTAGAAAAGTTTATAAATATTATTCTAAATGAAATTAAACAAACTCTTAAAAGAGGAGATCGCGTCGAACTTAGAGGTTTTGGAATATTTTCAATAAATACACAAAAAGCAAGAATTTCGAGAAACCCCAAAACGGGTGAAAAGGTAAACACCCCAGAGAAGAAAACAATTCACTTTAAAATGTCAAAAGACTTGTTTAAAAAATTAAATAATGAAACATAAAACTATTTTTGTTGCCTGTGATACTTCAAACCTAAGTCAAATAAAAAAAATAATAAATCAAACTCAAACAAAAAAAATTAAAATTGTTCCAAAATTTGGATTACAATTTTTTTATTCTAAAAACGGTAGAAAATTTTTAGAAAAGTTTAAAAAAGATTTTTGGTTAGATTTAAAAATCAATGATATTCCACAGACAGCACTATCTGCAATAGATAGTTTAAAAGATTTAAAAAAATGTAAATACATAACTGTCCATGCAAATGGCGGATTTAAAATGCTTAAAGCTATTAATCAAAAATCCAAAACAACTAATAAAAGCTTAAAAGTATTGGGTGTTACAATTTTAACAAGTCTTAACGAAAAATCTCTTAAAGAAATAGGTCATACTAAATCATTAAAACAATTAGTATTAAAACAAGCTGAACTTATAAAAAAATCAGGCTGTGATGGAATTGTTTGTTCTGCTCAAGAAGCAAAATTAGTTAGAAAAAAATATAAAAATTTTTTTATTGTTACGCCAGGCATAAGATTGCCTGGTGATAGTTCAAATGATCAATTAAGAGTAATGACTCCCAATAATGCTTTTAAAAATAAAGTTTCTGCGATTGTAATGGGTAGATCTATTATTAAGGGCAATATTAAAAATAATATTAAAAAATTAATCGATCATTTAAATCAATGATCAAAAGTTGTAAGATCTGTGGGATATCTGATCCGAATACACTAAATTTTATTATTAATCACTCCTTCCCTCCTCGTTTTATTGGTTTCATTTGTAATTACAAAAAAAGCTCAAGATATGTTGAATTTAATAAGTTAAAAAAATTAGTAAGTATAAATAAAAAAAATTGTAAATTTGTTGCAGTTCTAGTTAAACCTAATAATGAAATTTTAGAAAAAATAAAAAATCTTCATTTTGATTATTATCAAATATATGACTGCAGCCCTGAAGAAATTAAATTAATTAAAGAAAAGTATAATAAAAAAATTATTACTGCTATTACAATAAAAAACAAATCAGATGTTGAAAAACATCATTTATTTTCTGAAGTGACGGATATTTATTTATTTGACAGTAAAGGATATGAAAGAAGCATGGCATTTAATCACAAGTTTATTGAGTCCATTGAATTAAAAAAAGAATTGATGATTGCGGGTAATATCAAGATAGATGATAATCTTGAAAATTATAGTAAATTAGCAGATATTATAGATATATCTGGGGGTCTTGAGACTTCTGGGTTAAAAGATATTTCCAAAATAGAAATTTTTTTAAATAAAGTAAATAAAATTAAACATGAAACTTAAAAAAGGTATTCCTTTAATTGATCAACATGATCAATATGGTTTTTGGGGTGGAAAATTTGGTGGAAGTTTTATCCCTGAAACTCTTAAAAAACCAGTAGAAGACTTAACAAATGAATTTAAAAAACTAAGAAATGATAAAAAATTTCTTAAAAAAAGAGATTTTTATTTTAAAAATTATATTGGATCTCCTACTCCATTCATAAAACTTGAAAATTTATCAAATCAATTAGGTGGTGCTCAAATATGGACAAAAGTTGTTTCAAAAGCAAATGGAGGCGCACATAAAATATATAATGCTACTGTTCATGCTCTTATTTGCAAAGCAATGGGTAAAAAATATATCGTAGGAGACACCGGAGCTGGTTATGCTGGAAAAATGTTAAGTATGGCGGCAAAAAAATTTGGTCTTAAATGTAAAATTTTTATGGGCGCAAAAGATATGAAAAGACAAAAACCAAACTGTGATGCTATGAGAAAGAACGGAGCTGAAATAGTTCCTGTTTATTCTGGAAGTCAGACTCTAGTAGATGCTGTTAGTGAATGTATGAGATATTGGGTATCAAATTGTGATAATACTCATATGTGTGTGGGAAGTACTGTTGGACCAAACATATTTGTTAAAATATGTGGATGGAGTACGGCTCAAATTTCTAAAGAATTAAAATCACAATTAAAATTAGAATTTAAAAAAATTCCCAATAAAATTAAACTAATTAATTGTGTGGGTGGAGGAAGTTCAGCATATGGGTTTTGGAGTGAATTTATAGATTATAATAAAAAACAAATTGAATTAATTGGTGTTGAGGCTGGAGGACCCAAAAAATCTAAACTTCACGCAGCGCCTTTAAGTAAAGGTGCGAAATTAGGAATACTTCATGGATCAGCTGCTTATTGTTGTCAAGATAATGAGGGACAAATAAAGGAAACAGAGTCTATTTCTGCTGGACTTGACTACCCATCAGTTTCTCCAATTCATTGCTTTTTAAAAGATACTAAAAGAGCAAGATATACTTTTGCAACAGATGAAGATTCTCTTGATGCCTATAAACTAGTTACTAAATTTGAAGACCTAAATCCAAGTCTAGAACCCAGCCATGCATTTGCGGAAGCGATTAAAATTGCTCCAAAATTAAGCAAAGATACAATTATAATTGTCAATTCATGTGGTGATGCCAAAAAAGATCGAGATATATTAAAACAAAGATTTAGTAAAAATTAATGAAATCTTTAATTAACAAAGCTTTTTTAAAAACAAAAAAAGAAAATAGGCCGGCTTTACTAACTTATACAGTTGCTGGAGATAATACAAAAAAAAAATCTTTAGAAATATTAAAATCAATTTCTAATTATGCTGATATCTGCGAATTGGGCTTTCCTCACAACACACCAATAGCTGATGGAGGTCAAATACAAACAAGTGCTTATCGAGCAATTAAAAATGGAATTAAAATCAATGATGTATTTTCAATAGCTAAACAGTTTAAAAAATCAAAAAAAAGCAAGCCTATTATTTTGATGGGCTACTACAACATAATTTTTCAATATAGCGAAAATAAATTTTTAGAAAAATGCAATGATTCAAAAGTAGATGGTTTAATAGTGGTGGATTTACCATATCCAGAGAATAAAAGTTTTGCATACAAATGTAAAAAAAGAGGAATTAATTTTATTCAGCTTGTTTCACCAACCACTTCAAAATTAAGATTAAAAAAAATCATTAAAGATTCTCATGATATGCTTTATTACATAAGCATGCTATCAACTACTGGAGGAAAGTTAAAAGTTTCTCCTAAAAAAATTATTGAAAGATACGTCAAAATTAAAAATCAAAATAAATCAAAAAATGTAGTGATTGGTTTTGGAATTACCGAAAAAACGATTAAATCTCTCAAAAAAGCAGATGGATTAGTTGTCGGAAGTACGATTTGTAAAGAAATTTCTAAATCTATTAAAAACAGACAAAATGTTGTCATAAATGTTACTAATATTGTTAAAAGATTAAAAAATAAAATTAAATGAACTGGATTACAAAAATTTTAAAAGCAGGTGAAAAAATTAAAACTGCTATCCATGAAAGAGCTAGTAAAGAAGATATTGCAAAAAGTGATTGGACTTCATGTTGTAGAGGACCAATATTAAAAAAAGATTTAGAACAAAACCTTTGGGTTTGTCCTGATTGTAATAAACATCATAGAATTAAACCTAATCAAAGATTTGATATTTTGTTTGGCAAAAATAATTATGAGATTTTAGAAACTCCTCTTCCTAAAGATGACCCTTTAGGTTTTGTAGATTCTAAGCCGTATAAAGAAAGATTAAAAAATGCAAGAAAAAAAACAGGACTCAAGTGTAGTATGGTTGTTGCAACCGGTTCTATAAATAATATTAAGCTTACAGCAATAGCATCTGATTTTGATTTTTTAGGAGCTTCTATAGAAGCTGCTGAAGGAGAAGCAATTCTTTATGCTGCACAATACTCTATAGAAAATAGACAACCTCTTTTGATATGCACAAGTGGTGGGGGAATGAGAATGCAAGCATCAATGATTAGCTTGAGTCAAATGCCTAGATCAATATTAGCAATTAACGAGCTTAAAAAAAATAATTTACCATACCTAGTTCTATTTACCGATCCAACAGCAGGTGGTATTACTGCGAGTTATGCAATGGTGGGAGATATACATATAGCTGAGCCAGGCGCATTAATTGCATTTGCGGGAGCCAGAGTTATACAAGGAACTGTTAAGGAAGAATTACCAGAAGGTTTTCAAAAATCAGAATATATCGAAAAAACTGGTTTTGTTGATTTAATTGTAGAACGTAAAAATCTTGTGTCTAAAATTGGAACTTTATTATCAATATTGTTAAAACGAAATTCTGTTATAAATTCTGAACAAAATGAAACTTCAGAAGATAGTA
>CEVX01167328.1_pt1 | contig 10771 bp, 10 predicted proteins | sample 356561 | NCBI WGS metagenome assembly CEVX01 (sample SAMEA2623886, study PRJEB7988) | marine metagenome | biome: marine biome (ENVO:00000447); feature: surface water layer (ENVO:00002042); material: "saline water (ENVO:00002010), including plankton (ENVO:xxxxxxxx)" | depth 5 m | reverse complement strand
AAAAGAATTAGAAAAAAATTTAAAAAAGTTGATCCTGAATTTTCAGCAATTGAGACAAGATACGGAAGTGGATACAGGTGGAATGTTAGTTGATGTTTAGCAGTTTCCTTAAAAATCTTTCTATTTTAAAAAAATTTTTATTTATCAACTCAATTTTTTTTACAATAATTGGATTATTTACATTTATTTATTTAAAGAATGTACAACCAAATTTAATCAAAAAAAAGTCTTCAAATCACATTGAGGTAATTAATAATACAATTGAAAATTTGATAAGATTAGAAATAAAATTTGTTGAAGAGGATATTAGACGATTTTTATTTTCAACAAGATTCCTTTTTCAGAATCTAGATAGAGTTATATTTTTTGATAATGAATTAAATTTAGTAGGAGATACAGATACATTAGATCTTGATCCAAGATCCTTTTCTAAAAGATTAGATACTGTTGAACTAGAAATTTTAAGTGAGCAGAAAACTAAAGAGATTACCGAAAAAAAAAATATAAATATTGGTAATGAGAATTCTGTTTCATTAAAGGATATTTTATTTAATTATGTAGCATCTAAAAAGTTTGGAATACCTTTTACTTTTACTCAAGAAGAATTTAATAAGTTTGAATTAACTACTATTAAGAACGTAATGTTAGAGGGTGAAAATATTGGTTATTTAGCTATCACAGAAAACGCAAATGATATTAAAGCAGCAATAAATGAGAGAAAAACTTTTGTACTTAGAACTGCAATAGCTGTTGGAATAGTAATTCTGATATTTTCATTTGTCTTAAATAGATATTTTCTTAAACCAATTAAAAATTTGGTTACTTACACAAAAAATATTAAGAATAAAGATTTAAAAAAAACTAGTATTGAAGGACTAAAATTAAGAAATGATGAGTTAGGATTATTGTCAAATTCTTTAGATGACATGACACTTGAGCTACAAAAAAGAATTTCACATGCAGAAAATTTTTCAACAGATCTTGTTCATGAAATCAGAAATCCTCTTGCTTCACTTAAAAGTGCCTCAGAAATTCTTCAAGATACCGATGATATTAGCCAGAGGATAAAATTAATAAATATTCTTAGTCATGATGTTCAAAGAATTGAAAGATTGATAACAGACTATTCCCAAATGCTCAAAGACGAAGTTGCCTTAAGTAAGGAAAAAATTAAAAAATTAGATATTGAGCCTATTATTAAATCTGTAGTAGATGATTTTAATAATATTTATAAATTAAAAAAAGGTATTAAAATTTCTTATGAAAATGATGGAAAAAATAAGTATTACATAAATGGAATTGAAAATAGAATTGAACAAATAATTGCTAACCTATTAGATAATGCAATTTCCTTTAGTGAAAGTAATAAAGATATTTTAGTAAAAGTATCAAAATCTAGTGAAAACAAAGTTGTTGTAAACATATTAGACGAAGGTCAAGGGTTTAAAGAAAAAGATACCAATAAGATCTTCAATAGATTTTACAGTAATAGACCTGATAAATTTGGAGAGCACTCAGGTCTTGGTTTAAATATTGTTAAAAATTTAGTCGATTTACACAATGCTGTTATAAAGGCTTCTAATAGAGTTGATAAAAAAGGTGCAAGCATGGAAGTAATTTTTCCTAATACTTAAAGTGATCTATTGATTAATTAATCCTTTATTGTTAGAAGACGTCAAATGGAAGATTTCAAAGTAAAAGATATATCGCAAGCAGAATTTGGACGTAAAGAGATTTCAATAGCCGAAAGTGAGATGCCTGGTTTAATGGCCTTAAGAGAGGAATATTCTGGAATATCTCCTCTAAAAGGAGCTAAAATTATTGGTTGTTTGCACATGACAATTCAAACAGCAGTGTTGATTGAAACATTAGTAGACCTAGGTGCTGAGGTTCGATGGTCCTCATGTAATATTTTCTCTACCCAAGATCATGCTGCAGCTGCAATAGCTAAAGAAGGTATACCTGTTTTTGCATGGAAAGGTGAAACTGAAGAAGAATATCTGTGGTGCATTAAACAAACAATAGTTGGTAAAAAAGATTGGAAACCAAATATGTTATTGGATGATGGAGGTGATTTGACTGCCATAATGCATAATGAATATAAAGATTTGATAAAGGACGTAAAAGGTGTGTCTGAAGAAACAACAACAGGAATTAAAGCTCTAAATAAAATGGAAAAAGAAAGGTCACTTTTACTTCCAGCAATAAATGTAAATGACTCAGTTACAAAATCGAAATTTGATAACTTATATGGATGTAGAGAAAGTTTGGTTGATGGGATCAGAAGAGCAACAGACGTTATGATGTCAGGAAAAATTGCTATTGTGGCAGGATTTGGTGATGTAGGTAAAGGTAGTGCTGCATCTTTAAGACAAAGTGGAGCAAGAGTTTTAGTTACCGAGGCAGATCCGATTTGTGCCCTTCAAGCAGCCATGGAAGGTTATGAAGTAGTATTGATGGATGAAGCTATAAGTAAAGCAGATATTGTTGTTACAGCAACTGGCAATAAAGATATTGTTACAGCAGATCACATGAGAGACATGAAAGATAGAGCAATCCTTTGTAATATTGGCCATTTTGATAATGAAATTCAAGTGGAAGCATTAAAAAATTATAAGTGGACTGAGGTTAAACCTCAAGTACATGAAATAGAACTTCCAAGTAAAAAGAGAATTATTCTTTTAGCAGAAGGGAGATTAGTAAATTTAGGTTGTGCAACTGGTCACCCAAGTTTTGTAATGAGTGCTTCATTCACAAATCAAGTTATTGCACAAATAGAACTTTGGAATAATTATAAAAATTATGAAAATAAAGTTTATGTTTTACCAAAGCATTTAGATGAAAAAGTAGCCACACTTCATCTAAAAAAAGTTGGTGCAAAATTAACAAAGTTATCCAAAGAACAAGCTGACTATATTAGCGTAGGAGTAGAAGGTCCTTACAAACCTAATGCTTATCGTTACTAAAAATGAAAAGATAAGCTTATCTTCAGAAAATGAAACAGAGGAATTAGCACACATTATTTCAAAAAAAATAAAGTTAGGTGATGTGATTTTTTTACATGGTGAAATGGGTGTAGGTAAGACTACATTTATAAAATATTTAATTAATTCATTTCAAAAAAAAAATAAATTTAAACAAACTGAGGTAACTAGCCCAACTTTTAATATATTAATTGAATATCAGATTAATCAAGTAATGATAAATCATTACGATTTATTTAGATTAAAATCTTCGGATGAATTAAATAATCTAAATTTATTTGAAAATAAATCAAATAGAATAACATTAATAGAGTGGCCACAAATTATTAATGAAAAGCCAAGTAATTTGATAGAGTTATTTTTTAAATATGAGGATGACCATCTAAATAGATCGGTACAAATAAAAGGTCTAGATTTATAAATTAAAATGAAAAATTTAAAAAAAATTAAAGGCGATGCATCTTTCAGGAAATTTTTTAGAAAAAAATATATCAATTATAATTCAATTATAGTTTTTGCAAAAAAAGAAAAAAATAAAAATCTTTTGATATATGACTCTATAAATAAAATTTTGAATAATAATAAAGTATTGGCTCCACAGTTATATAATGAGTACTACCATAAAAATTATATGGAAATTCAAGACTTTGGTAATGATACTATTTATAGAATTTTTAAAAAAAAAGGTAAAAGTAAAATTTGTTATTATAAAAAAATAATTGAAACACTAATTAAAATTCAATTAATTAAAGATAAAAATATTAAAAATTTCAAAAAAAAAAATTATAAAGTACCAAAATATGATATTAAAATTCTCATCCAAGAAGCAAATCTATTTTGTGACTGGTATGTTAAAAAAAATTTAAAAAAAATTAAAAGAGTAAAATTTATAAAAAAATTTAAAAAAATAACAAAAAAATTAGCTTCAAGTTTGAAATTAAAAAACAATACTTTTGTTCATAGGGACTTTCATATTTCCAATTTAATTTTGGTAAATAATAAAATAGGTGTAATAGATAGTCAGGATGCTTTAATTGGAAATCAGGCCTATGATTTAGCTTCATTAATAGATGATGTGAGATTTAAGACCTCAGAACCAATTAAAAAGAAGGTTTTCAAATTATATTTAAATAAACAAAAAAAGTTAAATAATGAAAAATTTAAAAATGATTTTGAAATATTATCAATTTTAAGAAACTTAAAAATAATTGGAATATTTACTCGTTTGGCTGTTAGAGACAAAAAAAAATTTTATTTAAAGCTTATCCCACACGCATGGAGTTTGATTAGTATGAGGATAAGTAAAAATGAAATATTCAGTGAATTAAAAGAACTTCTTATCTCAAATTTTAATAGAAAACTAAATGGAAATTAATTCTGCCTTAATTTTATGTGGTGGGTTAGGGAAAAGGTTAAATCCGATTACATTAAAAACACCTAAACCCCTTCTTAAGTTGAATAATATAACCATGTTAGAAAATTGTATAAATTTAATAATAAAACTAGGAATAAAAAAAGTTTTCCTAAATACTTTTCATTTAAGTAAACAATTTTTTGACTTCATTAATTATAAAAGTTTCCCAATCGATGTTCAAATTATCAAAGATGGAGATAGAATTTTAGATACTGGAGGTGGAATACTCAATATGATAAATCATTCTAAAGAAAGCAACTTTTTAATTTTTAATCCAGATACACTTTGGAGTGAAGAATATATTTATGAAATTAAGATGATGCAGAATTTTTATCTATCTAATAAATTAAAAAATATTCTTCTAGTTGTAAGAAAAGAATTGAGTTTCGACCAAAGTTTTGAAGGAGATTTTAAATTAGATAATGGGTTACTAAAAAAAGATGATAAAAAAGAGTTTATTTATATTGGATGCCAAATTCTAAATAAGGATTTATTTAATAATTATAAATTAGAAAATTTTTCAGTTTTAGAGATTTGGAATGAGCTAGTAAGAAAAAATCAATTAAATGGTTTTAGAAGTTTAAAAAATTTTTATCACTTAACTAATTTAGAAACTTTCAAAAAACTAGAAGATCTTTAGCCCTATCCTCGTCAAGATACCCGCAACTCTCGATTTGAAAGTCTTTTTTGAGTTCTATCACCAAAGGGTTTCCAGTGGGCACTTCTAGTTTGGATATTTGATTATTGTCTAATTTGAATAAGTATTTACACAATGCTCTAATAGAATTTCCATGAGCTGAAATTAAAGTATTTTCTTTTCTTAATTTCAATTCTATTTCCTCTTTAAAATATTTAATAACTCTTTCATAGGTATCTTTTAAAGACTCAGTATCTGGAATATTTTCTTCAGGTATTTGTTTATAAATTTCAATATTTGATGGATGATAAGGACTTCGTTTGTTGAGTGGATCAGGTTTGATATCCCAAGATCTACGAAATTCATGCACTTTTTCTTCGCCAATTTTTTTTTTCATTTCAGTTTTATTTAAACCAGTGAGTGCACCATAATGCCTTTCATTTAATTGCCAAGCTCGGATAAAATTTTTTTTATCATTTAAAATTTCTTTAATTATTTTTAATGTATTATTTGCTCTTAATTGAACAGAAGAATAGTAATGTTTTAAATTAATATTTTTATTTTTTAATAAATAACCTGCTTTTTCAGCTTCTTTTTTACCATTTTCAGTAAGATCAACATCTACCCACCCAGTAAATCTATTTTCTAGGTTCCAAATACTTTGTCCATGTCTTACTAATATTAAAAAACTCATATTGTTATTTCTAAAATATATTTATAAATAAAACCATATAATAAAATGATAAAATTTTTTGTTAAATATAAAATTATTTTCTATTTTACTAATTTAAGCTTATTAGTTTTATATCTTTTCCCAGGAAGCTTAATTGGCTGGTTTCTCTATAATGATCTTAGAATTCAGCCCCAAATAGCAAAAGATTTCATTATTTCTTCTAATCATTTTTATGCATTTGCCCTAATTTCTATTATTGGTTTTTTTACCTATGAAGAGTTAAAAAAAATTAGATTGTTATGTTTTTATTTAATTTCGCTATCAATTATTCTTGAAATACTTCACATTATAATTCCAGAAAGAAGTTTTGAATGGTCAGATCTATTAGGAAATATATTAGGAGTACTCATTGTGATTACCATTTATAATTTTATAAAAAAATATGAATTCTTTAAAAAATAAATTTACAATTTTTGCTTTTTTTTTAGTTACTGCATGTTCTTCAGTTCCTATGAATACTTCGAGTAGTTGTAAAATTTTTGATGAAAGATATCTTTGGTATAAGCATGCCAAAAAAGTAGAACAAAAATGGGGAACACCAATATATATTCAATTAGCAATAATAAAGATGGAGTCAGACTTTGACTGGCTTGCTAAGCCACCTAGAAAAAAAATTTTTAAAGTGGTACCCTATAAAAGGCTATCTTCTTCTTTTGGTTATTCCCAAGCTGTTAAAGGGACTTGGGAACAATATAAAAAAGAAACAGGGAATAAGTTGGCTACAAGAATAAGGTTTAAAGATAGTGTTGATTTCATTGGGTGGTATACAAACAAAACAGAAACTATTTTAAAAATTTCTAAAAAAGATGCCTTCAGACAATATCTTGCATACCATGAGGGATGGGGTAATTTTAAGTATTACAAGAAAAATAAAAAAGTAATTAACATAGCTAAAAAAGTAGAAAAACAATCTAATATTTATAAGAAACAATTATCAACTTGCAGGAACTCATTAAATAAAAATAAATATGTTATTTTTTAGATAGTTCTTTTTTTAATTCTAAATCAATCACATCTAATCTTTTTGTATTTTTTGCTAAAGCTAAATACATTGAAGGAGTGACATATAGTGTAAAGAAAGTCGAAATAATCATACCTCCAAGAATTGTTGCACCTACAGCTAATCTAGATCCTTCCCCAGCACCAGGGCCAAAATTTCCTATCACTAGAGGCATCATAGCAATCATAGTACTCAAGGAAGTCATAATAATTGGTCGAAATCTAACAGCACATGCTTCTTTAACAGCTGACTCTATATTTTTACCTGTGGTCCTTATTTGATTTGCATAATCCACAATCAAAATACTATTCTTTGTTGAAATTCCTATTAGTATGATTAATGCAATTTGAGAAAAAATATTTATTGAAGTATTTAAAAATAAAATAAATACTATTCCACCAAAGATAGCCAATGGTACTGTTAAAATTATGATAAATGGGTGTATGAAAGAATTAAATGTTGCAGCCATTACTAAATAAGCAGTAAGTAGCGCAAGAATAAATATTATAAATAATTCATTACTAGTCTCCTTGATTTCTTCAGATTTACCTTTCCAAGTAATTTGATTTTCAGGTGCTATTTCAGACATTACTTCTTCAAAGAATCTTATTGCCTCTGCTAAAGTATAACTTTCACTTATATTTGCTGAGATTGTTACAGCTCTTTGTCTGTTGTAACGAGCTAAATTTTTTGCTGATCCTTCTTCTTCGAAACTAACAAGATTAGCTAATGATATTAGCTTTCCACTTGTTTCAGATCTAACAAAAATTTTTGACACACCGTCTTTATTTCTTCTATCTGACAAATACTGTTGAACTATAATAGGATATTCTTTACCAAGTTTATTAAAGGTAGTGATCTTTTTACCTCCATAAAGCGTTTCAAGCGTTTGCCCAATATTTTTAGTCGATACACCAAGATCTTTTGCTTTATTTTTATTAATAATTAGTTTTACTTCTGGTTTATTTCGATTGTAATCAGATTCTATTCTAGACAAATTTTTATTTGATCTTATTTTTCTTATGACTTTATTTTGAATTTCTTCTAATTCTTCATAGGTACTTCCATAAATTACCATTTGAACTGGCTTGTTATAACTCGATACCCTAATTGATTGAGGAGATATTGGAAATGCTATAGCTTGTGGTAAGGTTACTATTTTTCCAATAGCTTCTCTCAAAATAGTTTGTTGTCCTTTTTTTCTATTTTTCCAATCGTCCAGCAAAGCAATAATTATAAAGCTATTGTAGGAGTTTGCTGAACTTCCAAATCCTGGAACCCTCATTATAAATCTTGAATATGGGCTATCTTCAGATTGTAATAAAGGGATTAATCGTGCCTCAACCTTTTGAGCCTGCTCTTGAGTATACTCGAATGAACTACCTTCATCGGTTGCACCTATAATTAAGTAGGCACCTCGATCTTCCATTGGTAATAATTCTTTCTTTGAAACACCAAATAACAATATAGAAGCAATAACAATAAAAACAATAAAACCACTCACTACCTTAGTTTTGGTAACTATTAAATCTAATGTATCTTTATAAAAACTTGCAAAACTTAAAAAAATTTTTTCAAACTTTTGTATAAAAATTCTTTTGGATGTCTTTCTTCTTAAAAATTTACTTGCAAGCATTGGAGATAGAGTCAATGCAACAAATGAGGAGACCACTATTGAAAATGATAAAGCTATTGCAGTCTCTTTGAATAATGTTCCAGAGATTCCTTCAATAAAGATTAATGGCAAAAATACTGCTACTAAAATTAAAGTGGTTGCAATTATTGCAAAAGAAATTTGTTTAGATCCTTTGTAAGCAGCAACTAGTGGAGACTCACCATTTTCAATTCTTCGGTAAATTGCATCAGTCATAATTACAGAGTCATCAGTGATGATACCAATCGCTAGAATGAAGCTTAACAATACGAAAATATTTATAGAAAGACCAAAAATATATAATCCGAGAAAAGATGCAATTAAACTCACAGGCAAAGCTACAGCAGGGACAATAACTGCCTTTAAATTACCCAAAAATAAGTAAATTATTATCACAACTAAAAAGAATGCAATTAGTAAAGTTTTATAAACCTCCTCTATAGCTGCTTCTACATAGTTAGCTCTATTAAAAGCTACTCGGAGATCTAAACCTTCAGGTAATGATTTTTTAACTTCTTTAATTTTTTTCTTTATATCATTAGACAATTCAACTGTGGAAGCACCACTTCTTGCATATATACCAATTCCTACAGTTTTAAGATTTAATTGATCTTTAGTCTGAGCCTTAAAAAGTGTTTTTTCTGAAACTGGACCAAATTCGATATCTGCAATATCAGATAATAAAATCACTTTATTATTCGTTTTTTTAATAGGCAACTGTTTTATCGTATCTATATCATCATAAGTTTTGTCTAAATTAAGTGTTAAATCAATATTGTCTGCCTCTAAGGTACCTGCAGGTAGACTTATGTTCTCTCCACGCAATCCTGACTCAACTTCTTGGATTGTAAGATTATTTGCAGCAAGTTTTATTGGATTAATCCAAACTCTAATACTTAACTCTCTCAATCCACCAACTCTTATTCTACCAACATTTTTTATGCTAGAAAATTGATCTATTAAAAATCTCTCAGCATAATCACCAAGCTCTAAGTCACTCCAAGTAGAGGAAGAGAGTGACAACCACATAGTTGTTGTAAAACCAGCTGCTCTTTTCAATATTTGAGGAGGAGCAGACTCAGAAGGTAAGTTGTCTACTACTCTTGCTACCCTTTCTCTAATATCATTTGCAGCATTATCTAAATTTATACTTGTATCAAACTCTACATTGATAGTACTGCGCCCATTTTCAGATTTAGAATCTATATTTTTAATACCTTCAGCACCTCCAATCACATCTTCTACTACTTGTGTGACTTCTTGATCTACAATTGAAGCAGCAGCAGATTTATACTCTACTTGCACTTGAACAACAGGTGGCTGTATTCCATTAGGCAATTCTCTCACTGGTAATTTCCAAAAAACAAATAACCCAAAGATAATAAGGATTAAAGACATTACCCAAGATACCGTTGGTCTTTTAATACTTAATTCAGAAATAAACATTTATTTATTAATGGGTTTAATTTTTCCTCTAGGCCTTACTTTTTTAAGTCCTTCAGCTATAATAATATCACCATTATTTAAACCTGAGATGATTTCTATACTTTTGTTACCTCTTAAACCGATTTTTACCTGGGTTTTATTAGCAATATTATCTTTATTAACTTTGTAAACAAAAGATTTATCACCTTCAATTATCACACTTGTATCAGGAACACTTAAGGAGTCTCTTAGGTTAAATTTGACACTGACCTCTAATAAAGATCCTGAGATCAATTCAAGGTTATCATTATTTACTTTTATTCTTGAAAGTAGACTTCTGGTATCAGCATTTATTCTACTTGAAACAAAGTCTATTTTTCCTTGAAAAATTTTATTCTTATAACTAGATATTTTAACCTCAACAGGCAAACCTTTCTTTATAGAAGCTGAGTAATTTTCTGGAATCTTAATGTCTGAATAAATAATCGAATTATCATCAAGTGTTATAATAAATATATTATCTGATATGAATATATCTTCTGTTAATCCAGTGTATCCTAACACCCCATCGAATGGTGCAAATACATCGCCACTTTTTAATTTTATTAATACATCTCCTTTTTTAACAAAATTTTGTAATTTTAGTTTACCAATGAGGTCATCTTTTTTAATTTTAAAAGTTTTTGATTTATTTGAAATTGCTGTACCAAATGTCTCAATTCTTTCTGAAAACTCTCTTTGTACGACTTCTGTTACAATTAGACCTGGTGGAGGTCTCTTACTAAATTTTTTTTTAAAGTGATTTCCAACCATTGTTCTTCCAATAATTACAGAAGCAATGATCAGAAAAAATACTAATACAATAGAGATAATTTTAGTAGATCTTTTCATATTAAATTTAAATTATGCCGTATTCAGCCCAAG
>CEVX01141089.1_pt1 | contig 10798 bp, 10 predicted proteins | sample 356561 | NCBI WGS metagenome assembly CEVX01 (sample SAMEA2623886, study PRJEB7988) | marine metagenome | biome: marine biome (ENVO:00000447); feature: surface water layer (ENVO:00002042); material: "saline water (ENVO:00002010), including plankton (ENVO:xxxxxxxx)" | depth 5 m | reverse complement strand
CGATGGTTCCGATTTAGAAGGTTTTATAGTACCGGATAGTGAATGTACAGGCGTTATATCTATACCTAAAAATTACAGAGAAATTGACAAAGAATGGAATGAATGGAAACCTACAAGTCCTGGCTCTCTCAGATTTAAGAATATGGTTAATGATATAGAAACAATGGCGAAATACCAAACAGATGAATTAAATTTTTAACCTAAGTGCGAAAATCATTGTTTTAAAATATAAGTACGTAAAATATAATGGATGAAGCTGCTATATGGTCTATCGTAGATAGATTACAAAAAAAACCAATAATAAAAAAGCTGATCAATAATCATATATGTAATGAATGTCAAAGTACTAAAGTAATTTCAAAAGAAGGTTTACCCACATGTTCAAATTGTGGTTTAGTTGATAATATTTTTATAGATGAAAACCCTGAATGGACAAGTGGTATATCGGAGGATGGTAAAGTAAACGACCCTTCTCGGTGCGGTAATCCAAACTCAAACCCTGAATTGTTTTCACAAGCATGGGGTAAGGGTACTATAATTTCGACACAAAAAAACGGAACTTATCAGAATAAGAGAATGGCTAAAATAAATTTTCACCAATCAATGAATCACAAAGATAGATCTCTCTATCACGCATACAAAGATATCGAAGAAGCGTGTTATTTACTTCCCGATACCGTTCTAAAAGATGCTAAAATGATGTATAAGAAATTTAACGAAAAGAAATTAACTAGAGGCGCTGTTAGGTTAGGTATAAAAGGAAACTGTGTTTTATACGCGTGTAAAATGTCTAATGTATCTCGATCCACTAAAGAAATATCCGATATGTTTTGTATACAACCTAAAGATATAAGTAGAACTTCTCATTTGTTTAGAGAAACATTACTTGGTAACGTTACAAAAAATTATACAACGCTACCTAATGATGTCATGCAAAGACTACTGAATTCTTTCGAAGTTTCACGAGAAGAAAGATTGAAGTGTAATAGAATGTCAATTAAACTTGAGAACTGTTCGGAGTTAATGAGTAAAACACCTAACAGCGTAGCTTCGGTTATAATATACATAGTACTGAAAAATAATATTAGTAAAAATATTATATGTGAAAGATGTTCGGTATCTGTACCAACTATTAATAAAATTGAAAGTATAATAAAAAAATACTTAGAGGATAAAGAAGATTAGAATATATTATAATGTCTGAAACACGCCCAGTTCGTGTTTTTATATCTACTCCATGTTATGGAGGTTTATGTTTAGAAAAGTACATGATTGGTATAATAAAGCTTCAACTTGAATTTATACGCGAGGGTATACAGATGGTATTAGATACGACTGAAAATGAAAGTCTAGTACATCGCGCCCGAAATGTTGCAATTGGAAGATTCATGCAAAAATCGGATTGTGATTATTTCATGTTTATAGATGCCGATGTAGATTTTGATCCTAAATCCGTTATTAGATTAGTTCGTTCTGGTCACGAAGTTTCGGTTGCTATTTACCCAAAAAAAGTTGTTATGTGGGATCAAGCAAAAAAAGCTCTCGAACAAGGTGATAAACGTGATTTAGCAATGCTTTCATCGAGTCTAGTTGCTAATGTCGGGGCTACTCACAGAAATGTAGAAAATGGTTTTGTCGAAGTGTTGGATGGTCCAACAGGGTTTATGCTAATTAGTCGTAAGGCTTTAGAAAAAATGCACGAACATTATAAAGATTTAGATTGTAAAAATGATCATCAAAACAGAGATTTTGATGATTATTGTGCTATTTTTGATTGCATGATTGACCCAAATAATAAAAGATATCTTTCCGAAGATTATGCTTTTTGTAGACGGTGGCAACAAATTGGTGGTAAAATATACGCAGATTGTCAAACAACACTGGGACATGTAGGTAATTTACCGTTTCATGGGTGTTTAGAAGAAAGGCTTAAGGTTTAGGTTGTAATATAAAAATAATATGAAGTTTGCTACTATAATAGTTACTAGAAGTAAATCATGTCACGTAAAAACCCTACACAGTATTCTTAGATTTAATTTATTATGCTTACAAAAAGGTGGTATTGAAAACGAGGTTACATTTGTTAACGACGACCCTTTCGATAAAGCAGATACAATTCATAAATATATCAAGACACACGATAGACTACTTTTTATAGATTTTGGTATACAAATTGATGATTCAAGTTTGGAGAAATGTTTTGATAAACACGAAGGTGTTGGTTGTTTGGTATTCCCGGGTGTTCTTGAAGGTATAGATTGGGGTATGTTTAAGTGTAAAGTAAATGACAAATGTAAAGAACCCGTTGAACAAATTGGTTTACATTTTGATACAGAAGTTATAAACAAGGTTAGTAGTGATTATTATAGCGTTAAGGAAACAAGTTCTAAATGTTGGTTACTCATGTCAAAAAATGTGGCAAAACATATAAAAGATAAAAAAAATAATTCTTATAAAATATTCCCCAAAATGGAAATAATGTTTCGTAAATTTAAAGAGTCCGGTGTCAAAATTCTAGCGTATCCAAAATCTAAGTTAATCATGACATATAATCATGAGTGTATAAGTAATCTCTTAAACGCCGCGGGTGTTAAAAGTAATTAAAGATTAAATTTAAAATATAAAACATGATGAACCGTGTGTTTGTAAAAAAAGATGACCCTCTTTACAAATATACGATACACTTTATGGAAGAATCATGGGGTACAAGGGGTAAGGGTATATTTCCCGGTTGCCAACCTATTTCCATAGAACGAAAACACTTTGGTATTTTAGAAAAGAGTGATTACGTTGTGTGTGAAAAAACTGATGGTACACGATACATGATGATTGCTATACAATTTGGTAATCAAAGAGTTTGTGTATTTATAAACAGAGCACTAGAAATGTTTACAGTACCGTTAAACTTTAGAATGAATGTTTTCAAAGGTACTATACTTGAGGGTGAGTTATACGAAAATACTTTCATGATTTATGATTGTTTAATGAATTGTGGTGAAGTTGTCGGTAATAAAAATTTATTCGATCGTTTAGAAAATTGTGAAAAGGTTGTGAAAAAGTCAATGATTCTAAGTACTGACCCCCTTATTTTACGCGTAAAGAAATTTTTTTTACACGATGATTTTGCCCAGTTTATGGATGACTATCTTCCAAAAATAAAACAAGAAGTAGATGGTCTAATATTTACACCGGTTAATACACCTATTAAAATAGGTACACATGAAACAATGTTTAAGTGGAAACCACGAAATAAAAATACAATTGATTTTCTCGTTAAAAAGGAAAAAACTGTAGAAACACCCGGATGTGTACCGGGTGCATTTGTGTATAAATTATATATCCAAGATAAAGGTAAACATATATTTGAATCTTCGATACCAATAGATCGTACAAAAGATTATAAATGGTTGAAAAACGGTGATATTGTTGAATGTATGTACGTAACTTGGGAAGATGGACCACTTTGGTGGAAACCTTTAAAAAAAAGAACCGATAAAACGTTTCCGAATAGTAGAAGAACGTTTTATAGAACACTGGTAAATATTAAAGAAAATATTACGATGAAGGAGTTTTTAGATTGTAGACCAAAATAAAATGGTTATCTTCTTTAGGGAAATCATTTAATTTGCCTAAATTGTTATCATCTTGAATAAACCAATCGTCACCTAGTTTTATAGTAGACATGTAATGACCACCATACTGAATACCTTTATGAATTATTGTAGATTGTAACTCGTATATATTATTTCCTATATTTAGATTTTTTTCTATTTTTACAAAACTTTTTTTATCAAACGATACAATAAATATATTTGGATATTTAGAAAAAATATTTCTTGTTGTCGCCACGTTATGTTTTTTACCATCGCTGTCTACATAATCTTCTATTGTATTCCATCCATTACTCTCTTTTATCATTGTATTTATATCCTTAACATCTCGTGTCATGTTTAGTATATGGATACAAAAAGGCGTCTTGATCGTGTTTTTACCAACGGGTGATATAGTTATTTGTTTTGTTTCACCGTATATAACTTCTTTTATGTACGGATACGAACGTTCAAGAATATCTATTATACAAAATAAAGCATCCTGTGTATCGTGTGGATTTCCGATACTAAATCTAGGAAATACTTTTATAAATTCGTTTAATACAGGTCCCAATGTAAAAACTTTAGTTTCTTGTGTTGTACAATATAAACGAGTTAAATTTTCATACGCTTTAGTAAAATTACAATCACCTTTATATTTATTATTCAATACATGAGATGATATATCTTTCATATTCAATAAAACTTGTATAGCTGAGTTAAAATAACACGTATTTCCTAGATTTATAAACCCATGCATCTAAAAAAAGGCGATAAAAAAGACTTAAGAAGAAGACGCGTTATTAAAAATGTAAACAAAATGGACGTACATAAAATATGCGACGTTATAAAACCAATAGTCGATAAATATAAAGACGAGGAAAATATTGAAATGGAATTTCGTTTGGGACGATTTAATGGATTATTTTTCGATACTAATGTAGGATCAAATACGTATGTCGATATTATAAAAGGTCTCGGTGAATATTCCGGTTGGGAAAGAATTGTGGAGACTAAATCTGAAGTATATTCTCGAGAAAATAATAATACAAGATTAACTGTAGACACTGTAACAGGTGAAGATACGTTGATAAAAAAAGAAAGACTTGAAAATATTGATTTTAAACAGTTACAAGGTTCACCATTTGATATTCGTTTCAGTGTTTCTAGAGAAACACCTATTGAAGAAGATGACAACGATGATAATAATTGGGATAGAAAAGTTGTAAAAGAACGCAATTCTTATATCAGGAAAAACTTATCCATAGATAGGACAGTGAGTGCTGGTGGCAACAGAGATAAGGATTCTGAAGACTCAACTATATATCAATTAGAACTTGAAATTATTGATCCTAAAAAACTTACGGATATAGATATTTTATTTAATATTTGTCACAAAATAAAAGATATTTTTAATATGTTGAATAGTAATAAAACATGTTAGTGTGGGTACTAATGATATGTGTAATAATGATGATGTTTCACGATCCTGATAAACCGGAACATATACACGTATTAGGATATTCACCAAAATACTTTTATGTTTCAAACGGAGAATCGAATAAAATGTTCGAAAAATTGAAAAGGAATGGTATAATGGACGAGTCTTTGAAATACTTTATAATGAAAGAGGATAAACTATTAGAATTAGAAGTAAAATCCGTATGTTCACAAGTATCTAACAAATTAGATGCCTTTTCAATATCGGATCAAATAAAAAATCATTTTATTGGTTACGATTTTTCATATCATGCGAAACACCTTAAACAAATAGCCGAACCAGAAAAACTCATAAACCGAAATGTAAAATGTTCATAAAATAAAACATAATTCGTCTATGTTTAGTAGATTCAATTTTTTGAAAATTGTCATAAATATACATTATTAAACCTTTTTCATGAAAAGCTCTATTTGATTCTATATAAAATTCTGGGTACTGTGTATCAATAAAATCTTCGTCACATAGATAATATTCCTTTTCTAAGTTAGACATAATCTTTCCATTTTCATTTCCATTAACATTTCTATAAATGTTAATGTAATCCATTATAGTATAGTTTATTCCTTCTATAATAGATGAAACTATATAATTATCCCATCTTTTATTATCGTCTGTATATTCCTTAATTGAATGAATATGATTGTTTAATAAAACACGAGGGTTTTCCATCTATATATTTACTTATTACCTTTTATTCTTTAATGCTTTACTTTCGAAATTTTTATATATTTGATTAAGTATTTGATTATTTGATTTACGTTTTGAGTTTGAGTTTGAGTTTGAGTTCGAGTTTGAGTTCGAGTTCGAGTTCGAGTTAGGCTTAGAAACTGGGCGTCTAATTACCTTATTTTTTTTAGGTAACGGTTTTTTCTTAACAACTTGTTGTTTTGGTTTCCGTACAACTTTAGGTTTTGGTGGTACAACTCTTTTCTTGTTTAACGGGAGTGGTTTTTGTTGGGATAATTCTCTCGACATTTTAATATAATTAATAACTCTATTACTATTTACTGCCGGTGTTTTAGGAAAAGACATAATAAATCTAACGACTTTATTTACAACATTTTTGCCAAATTTACCATAAACTTTATTAGCTTCCTTTTCGATCAACAATTCTTTTAATTCCTCTTTTTTATTCATTTTAAACCTGTATACCATATCTTTCTTAATCTTATCTGCCTCGCGCTTCATTAGTACTCCATTTTTAGTCACTAATCGTTTATTTATTTCCATTCTATTTAATTCAGATTTAACGTCTTTTACATTTTTATTAATATTCATAACATTACCGTATTTTTTCATCCAAGTTTTACCGTAAAGTTTAACGATATCATTTTTTATACCTTTATCATCGAGTTTACGTCTTATATTAGTAGGTTTTCTTTTTTCCTTTTTCTGAGAATTTAACAAAACCTTCTCCATTTCGTTTGCGAGTGAATTTGGTGTATTTGGCGAATTGGGTTTTTGGAGTTTTTGGCACAATATCTTTACCGTATCTGAATCATTTACTGGTATACCTTTAGATATTGCAAGCGATACGAGTTGTTCTTTTTTCATATCCTTACAAAGTTTACTATCTATTTTAAAATTAGAATTACCTTTTTCAATTTTATCAAGTGCCTTACATATAGTATCCTTTTTATTCTTATTTTTGATACCAACAACACCCAACTTCTTAGCAACTTCAAGTAATACCGGTTTGGTAAGTCTTTCACACTTCAATCCTCCTATTTTCATTATACCCTCTTTATCGTACGTAATTTTCATATTCTTTGTTCGTTTAATAGATTTTTTCTTTGCCGAGGGTTTCTTTTTTGGTTTTTTGAAACAACAATCATACCCTTGTGGATTTTTCTTAGTTTCAAAACCTTCTTTACACGGTGGTCTTCTAGGTTTGGGACACGTCGATGCTCTCAGTTTACCAGAAACAACCGAAATTTTATTCGCGTTTACGTTTTTATTAACCAAACCTAAAGTATATCCATTTTCATGTAACTTCTTAACCAGTTCTACACCAACGTTATATGCAATTTCAATTTCATCCGGATTATCTTCACCTTGTATTTGAACAATACCCGATCCCGATTTAGTTGTTTTTGTAGAAAATATAAATGCACGATCTTTATATTTTATATAAAGAAAGGGTGCCTGTTCCGGTTCATATTGAAGGAAAGATACACCCCAAGTACGTAACTTAACATATTCCCGCGTCATTTTCGTCAATTCAAAATTCGCGTTCGTATAAAATTGACCCCCTATATTATTGTAAGATATGTCATTGTACAAAAAACCTTGTTTTTGTGTATACGTATCTATTATATATTTACGCAGAGATTCAGGTTGTTTTTTAAGGTTTTTTGATCCTAAAAACCCACCCGATAACCTAATTTTACCAGTTTTATAAATATTAAAACTAAAATTCTTTTTTTCTATACCATTTGTCACATATCCGGTAAATTGTGCGGAAGAAAAATCTAAATCTAAATTCCCCTTTAAACCAAAATCTTTTGTGTGAATAACACCGGTTTGAAATCTTCCGTAAACACCTTTTATTTCGTTAACGTCTATGGTTATACCATCTGATATGGTTGCATGACCCTTAGGTTTCTGTTTAAGTATATATTTAATATTAACACGTTTATCACCGTTCGTTTCGGGCGTGAAAAGCTTATTTACTAATGCATTATACATACCCGGTCTAAATTTACCCAAACGAAGTTCATTAAACATTGGTACATTTTCTCGTGTATTAGTATTCATACTCGGCATGGTATCCGAACGCTGAACCTGTATGTTAGAATTTTTGACAAATTGACGAGGGTCCATACTTACACTACTCTGAGATTTTTAATCATTATCTATAACTGGTTACATCATACCCCTTTGTATTTTCTTTAGCAACAAGACTTATACCATATAGAACTTTTCTACCTTTATAATTATCAGGTTCACTTAACCTTTCTGGATTTGTGATAATCCAATAATCATTGACTTCATTCTGTATTTTAATACCACGCGTACTGAACGATCCGTTATAGAAATCATTATTGAAAGTTGGACGAGCAATTTTCTTATCACTACAAAAATTTAAGAACATTTCTTCAAACAAGTCGATTGGAAATTTTAAATTTTCACCCATTTTGATCTCGTAATTCTTATACATTTCCAGTTGTAAATATCTTTCCAGTGGGTTTGTAGCTGAAGCAATTTGTTCCCGAATTTTAAAGAAATATTTAGGGAGTATACTCCAAATATCCCTGTTTTGATATTTTTGAGCATACTCGAGATACCCACGAAGACACTTTTCAATTATAACTGGTATTTCAGATTCAAGTTTTGTATCAAGCATTGGGTCCGTATCCTTATCGGTAACCTGTTTTCCAAAATGAAACGTGACCATACGTCGCAGAATACTACCCGATTTATCTTTATACTGTGGAACTTCATTACCTCCGAGAATACCGGGTACTTTCCATATCAATGTTTTAGCGGTTTCACATTTTACAGCGAGTGAAACTTCTTCACCGGAAACTATAGATTGAAATTCAGCCTGTTCGAGTTGAAAATCACCTTTAATTTCTGGTGCAACAAACATTAACGCGTTATGAATAGACGATAATCCAAATTTTCTCTCTATATTATTCGCTATTGTTTTAACATCAGCCGTTTCATAAAATTTACAGAAAACTTTTGTGATCAAGGTTGACTTACCTGAACGTGCAATCCCTTTTAAAAAGGGTATAATTTGCCATTTATCCAATTCATTAAGTTCAAAACATAACCGACCTCCTAAAATGTACATCCATTTGATCACATCATCACTAAATTCTTGATACGTAAGAACACTTTCGAAATGAGGTGTTGGTATATCTGACCAATCTTCTACCATTCCATGATCTTCAAAATCAACATCAAAATATTTACAACTTACGATTGTTGGATCAAGATTTTTATATTCTTTCGAATGATACGGGTAAAAGACCGTGTGATATAATCCTGTTTTGTCGGACCATTTTGAACCTATAAAAATACCGTTTTTAAACGACCAAACCCTTCTATTCTTTACAATTTCCGGAAATTGTATATCTGTACAATCTGTTAAATGCTTTATGACTTGAGAAAACATAGCTGTTCCATTTGATGATGTCAAATCCTTCCACAATTCATACCATGTTTCTTTATTAGCGATTCGGTGAACATAATCTTTTATGGGTTCATCCTGTTTCCAAGCACGCGTCTTATACCCTTCAGCAGTTATAATCTCTTTACACGTATACCCTCGGTAACGTTTTGTATCATTTTTATGAAGAGAATCAAAAATTGCCATTATACACTTCTGGAATACGTTAAGTTCTTCAAAGTCTGGCATGGAACATCTAAATAGCGATGGATTTGTTGTAACTTCTAATGGAACTTGTGTTGGGTTATTTTTACGGTCGTAAATACGATTAGTACTAAGAACAATATTCCAGGAATCACAAAGTTGATCGGTGAGTCTTCTGATTCTAAACCCTATATCTAAATCATCATCACTTCCCATATCACTTGAAAGTATATCGAGTATCTTTGCACGGTTAAAATATTTACTGTTTCGATCTAACAAATGTCTATATACCTTTTCCTTAACTCTCATATCTACATATTTAGGCCTGTTCGTTATAATATCTAATTCTTCAGGTGAAAAGAATATTTTATACGAGAGTTCCACCGGATTCAAATTAACAAGCTCTGTATTATTTCTATCTGGTAGTAATCCAACATTCTTCTCTTCGTACTTTATTGCCCTTAGTAATTCTTCTGGATTAAGATCGTCAGTGCGATTTGCCATGTCGTGATAAAAGGCATCTTCGCGGTCTGCATCCGGAGTAATGAATAAGGTGTTTGGATCCATTTCTTGTATTATAATTAATACACGCTAATTTTTTATACTCTTTTTTGGAGTTGAGCTAACATTTTTATCATTATCTTGTTCTGAACTTCGAGTTGTCTCGATATGTTTACCAGGGCTGAGCATACAGTTTCACCTTCCTCGTTTGTTAGTACGGAACCTAAAAGAGCACCCATATTATCCAGACCAAAAGTTTCATCTTCCATATACTCATCATCAAAATCGTCATCTTCTAATTCATCGATATCTGGGAGTTCGCCTCCTACTGTAGTTAGTTCATCTTCTTCAATATTCGATCCAGTTTCGGATTCGGATCCAGATTCAATTTCAATATATTCTTCGTCTACGGATTCAAGTTTGGGTACGTCGTCGTCGTTTGACATTTATATGTACCAGGAAAAATCAAATCGTGTTTTTTCGCGAAATCACCTGAAAAAAAAATCTCATGCTATAGTACAAAACAAACAAAATGGCCGGTGGTCTCATGCAACTCGTCGCCTATGGCGCCCAAGATGTCTACTTGACTGGTAACCCAAAAGTCACTTTCTTCCAGGCGGTTTACAAACGCCACACAAACTTTGCGATGGAAAACATCGAACAAACTGTTAACGGTACGGCCGCTGCGTCGGGTCGCGTTTCCGTCACTGTCGCCAGAAACGGTGATTTGGTCGGCGACATGTACATTGAATTGTCTACTGCGTCCACTGCGAGACAAACTCAATCCATCGTTAACGATGCTACGGGTAACAACTTCGATACTAACTGGATCGCGGAACGTGCGATCAAGTCCGCTGAATTGTCCATCGGTGGTCAAAGAATCGA
>CEVX01022077.1_pt1 | contig 10889 bp, 9 predicted proteins | sample 356561 | NCBI WGS metagenome assembly CEVX01 (sample SAMEA2623886, study PRJEB7988) | marine metagenome | biome: marine biome (ENVO:00000447); feature: surface water layer (ENVO:00002042); material: "saline water (ENVO:00002010), including plankton (ENVO:xxxxxxxx)" | depth 5 m | reverse complement strand
AAAGACACTTTCAAAGTTAAAGTAGGTCTCGCTGAAATGTTAAAAGGTGGGGTAATTATGGATGTAACAAATCTAGAACAAGCAAAAATAGCAGAAGATGCTGGAGCCGTTTCAGTTATGGCGCTTGAAAGAATTCCATCAGACATTAGAAAAGACGGTGGAGTTGCAAGAATGAGCAACCCTCATATGATTAAAGAAATACAAGACAATGTTTCAATACCAGTTATGGCAAAATGTAGAATTGGCCATTTTGCTGAAGCACAAATTTTAGAAGCTTTAGAAGTTGATTTTATTGATGAAAGTGAAGTACTTACAACGGCTGATGAACATGCCCATGTAGATAAACATCCATTTAAGGTTCCGTTTGTATGTGGAGCAAGAAACTTAGGTGAAGCTTTAAGAAGGATTCACGAAGGCGCTGCATTAATTAGAACCAAAGGTGAAGCTGGAAGTGGAAATATTGTTGAAGCTGTAAGACATATGAAAATGATTACTTCTCAAATTATGGAATTACAAGATGCTGATTTATCAAAAAAAGCAGAAGAATTTAGAGTTCCTTTAGATTTAGTAGAAGAGGTAGCTAATAATCAAAAATTAACAGTACCAAATTTTGCTGCTGGAGGAATTGCGACTCCAGCAGATGCTTCATTAATGATGCAGCTCGGCGCTGAAACAGTTTTTGTAGGTTCTGGTATTTTTAAAAGTGAAGATCCATCTGAAAGAGCCCACGCAATTGTTAAGGCAGTTACACATTTCAAAAGCGCTAAAGATGTTTTAACTGCTTCATATGATTTGAAAGACGCCATGAAGGGAATTTTAATGTCTGATATCCCTGAAGATGAAAAATTTTCAAATAGAGGTGACTAGTTGTGATTGGTGTCCTTGCACTTCAAGGAAATTTTGATTCTCATATTAAAATTCTTAAAAAAATTAACTTAAAACATAAGTTAGTTAAAACAAGCGATGATTTAATTTCTGTTGATGGTCTTATTATTCCAGGGGGAGAATCTACAACCATAACTAATCTTTTGAGAATGAATCAAAAGTTGGTTAATGGTATTAATGAGCTTTCAAAAAATAAGCCTATACTAGGTTCATGTGCTGGACTAATTTTAATGTCCAAAGAATCAAAGGATTCAAGAATACATAACTTTGGCTTCTTAGATGTTATAACAAGCAGAAATGCTTATGGAAGACAAGTACATTCTTTTGAAGCTAAAATTAATGTTAAACAAAGACTTAACGAAGTAGTTGATATTGAAGTATTATTTATTAGAGCTCCAAAAATAGATAAAATAAATAAAGATGTTGAAATTTTAGCAACCTTTCAAGAAGAAGTAGTTGCAGTTAGGCAAGGAATGCATATAGGAATTTCTTGTCATCCTGAATTATTGAATGAAACTTTAATACATGAAATTTGTTTCAAAGGAAAACATGAAATATCTAGATAAGATTAATTCCCCAAAAGATTTAAAAAATATTCCAAGAGGCGAGTTGGGAGAAGTATGCAAAGAACTTCGCAATTATATTACTGATACAATTAATGAAATTGGAGGACATTTAGCTCCAACGCTTGGCGCAGTTGAAATAACAACTGCTGTTCATTATGTTTTCGATGCTCCAAGAGACAAAATTGTATGGGATACTGGCCATCAGGCATATGCTCATAAATTATTAACAGGTAGATATAGTCAATTCCCAACTATTAGAAGATATAAAGGGTTAAGCGGTTTTTTAAAGCGATCTGAAAGTGAATACGATGTCTTTGGTGCTGGCCATGCATCAACAGCAATTTCAGCTGGCTTGGGAATGGCTGTTAGTAGAAATTTAGAGAATGATAATTTTAAAGTCGTGAGTATTATTGGCGATGGAGCCTTATCTGGTGGTCTTGCATTTGAAGCCCTAAATAATGCTGGTAATATAAGAAAGCAAATGCTTGTTATTGTTAATGATAATGATATGTCTATTAGTCCTAACGTTGGAGCATTTAGAAACTATCTTGTTAAAATAGCGACCAATAAGCAATATAATAGATTAAGAAGATGGATTTATAGAACTATAAAAAAACTTCCAAAGAGTTTGAAAATTATAGAAACTATTTTAAGAAAAGCTGAATCCAGTGCTAAAAATTTTTTTCTACCGACAACGGTTTTTGAAGATTTAGGATTTAGATATTTTGGACCAGTTGATGGTCATAATATTGAAGAAATGGTAGATATTTTAGAAAATATAAAAGATTATGATAGTCCTGTTGTGTTGCATGCAATTACAAAAAAAGGAAAGGGTCTTGATTACGCTGAGGATGATCCAATCAAATATCATGGAGTTAAAGAAAAGAAAAAAGATGGTAGTGTTACTAAAGTTCAAGCTCCAATATATCAGAATGTATTTGGAGAAGTGTTATGCGATTTAGCAGAAGAAAATAAAAATATAGTTGCAATAACTGCTGCAATGAGAGAAGGAACAGGTTTGGTTGAGTACTCTTCAAGATTTCCTGAAAGATTTTTTGATGTTGGTATTGCTGAAGGTCATGCAGTTACTTTTAGCGGAGGATTATCCACCGAAGGTAAAATTCCTGTTGTTGCAATTTATTCAACCTTTCTTCAAAGAGCCTTTGATCATATAATTCATGATATTGCTTTACAAAATTTACCTGTCATTTTTTGTATGGATCGTTCTGGTTTGGTTGGTGAGGATGGTGCAACCCATCACGGTGTTTTAGATATCTCTTATTTAAGATGTATTCAAAATATTATTATTTCAGCACCAAAAGATGGAAATGAGTTAAGAGATTTACTTTTTACTGCAACTTTAAATACAACTAAGCCATTTACCATAAGATACCCTAAAGAACAGTCAGTAAAATTTGAAGAAAAATCTCCACAAAAGATTGAAATAGGCTCATGGGAGGTATTAAAAGAAGGAAGTGACGTTCTCATTTTAGCAGTTGGATCAATGGTAAGTAAGAGCTTAGAAATACATGGTATGCTAATGGAAAAAGGTATTTCCTCAGAGCTAGTTAATTGTAGATTTATTAAACCTATGGATGAAAATTATTTAAATGAATCTTTACCAAAATATAAATTAGTTGTTACAATTGAAGAAGGTGTTACCGATGGTGGTTTTGGTGAAGGAGTAATAAACTGGTCAAATAAAAATAATATTGAAAATTCTATTTTAACATTAGGTGTTCCAAACAGGTTTGTAGATCATGGACCAAGAAATATTTTATTAGAAGAAATAGGGCTAGATTCAATGACTTTGTTCGAAAAGATTTATAATTTTTCAAGGAAATCAAATGAATAAAAAAGTTGAAAGAAAAGGTAGCTTTAAAAGCATTAGCGGTGATGAATTGAAGGACTTTTACTCGTCATCCAATAATGAAAAAAACTATAATATTGATCCAGGAAGTTTCCCATATACTAGAGGTATTCATGAGAATATGTATAGAGGAAAATTATGGACCATGAGACAATTTTCAGGATTTAGTACACCAGAAAAGACTAATGAACGATACAAATATTTACTTAAAAATGGTCAAACTGGCTTATCTGTAGCTTATGATATGCCAACTTTAATGGGTTATGATCCAGATCACGAGCTATCTTCAGGAGAGGTTGGTGTCTGTGGCGTAAGTGTTGCTTCTTTACAGGATATGGAAATTCTTTTTGATGGAATAGATCTTGAAAAAATTTCAGTGTCGCAGACAATAAATGGTCCTGCAATTATTCTTTTTGCATTTTATGTAGCACTTGCTAAAAAAAATGGAATAGATATCAGTAAATTGCGAGGCACTTTACAAAATGATGCATTAAAAGAATATATGGCTCAAAAAGAGTGGATTTTTCCTCCTGAACCATCAGTTAAACTCGTTGTAGATATTATTGAATATTGTTCTGAAAATATGCCTTTATATAATCCTGTATCAGTTAGTGGATATCATATTAGAGAAGCTGGATCTACTGCCGCTCAAGAGCTTGCTTTTACACTAAATAATGGATTTGTATATATTGAAAAGTGTTTAGAAAGAGGCTTAAAAATAGATGATTTTTCTCATAGATTATCTTTTTTCTTTAATGCTCACATGGATTTTTTTGAAGAAATTGCTAAGTATAGAGCTGCAAGAAGAATTTGGGCAAATCGACTAAAAAATCAATATGGCGCAAAAAATGAAAGTTCTTTAAAACTTAAATTTCATACTCAAACAGCTGGATGTTCATTAACTGCTCAACAGCCAGAAAATAATATCGTTCGAACTGCATTTGAAGCAATGTCTGCAGTATTAGGCGGTACAAATTCATTACATACTAATTCATTGGATGAAACATTAGCATTACCTTCTGAAAAAGCTGCAAAAATAGCACTTAGAACACAGCAAATTCTAGCTTTTGAAACCGGCGTGCCAAATGTAGCTGATCCGCTTGGTGGGTCATGGTATATTGAAGAATTAACCGACAAACTCGAAAATCAAGCTTTAAAGTACTTTGAAGAAATTCAGGAGATGGGTGGAACAGTACAAGCTATTGAGGATGGTTATTTTCAAAAAAAAATAGCTGAATCAGCATCTATTTATCAAGAATCGGTTGATTCTAAAGAAAGAATCATTGTTGGAGTAAATGATTTCATTGAAAAAGATGAAGAGCTAGATATAGATATTCTTAAAATTTCAAGAGATGCTCAAGATACTCAAGAAAAAAAAATAAAAACTCTTAGAAAAAGTCGAGATGAAAAAACTTTACAAGAAAAGATGAAAAATCTAAGCGATGCTTGCAAAAAAGATTTAAATTTAGTTCCTTTTTTGATCGATGTTGCTGAACAAGGCGGAACTGTCGGTGAAATCGTAGAAGTAATGAAAAAAGTTTATGGTGAATGGGAAGAATCTTTTGGAATATAAATTATGAATAAAGTCACTACATCAACTCTTATTATTTTTTTCTTAATCGCAAGTTGGGTTTTTTATCTAACGAACATAAAGAAAGATGATTCATTAACTGTGAGATATTATTCTCTTTCCGAGCTAGCTAATGAATCGAATGATATTAAAAAAATAAAAGTTGGTGGCTACATAAAACCAAATTCAATAAATATTTCAGAAGAGGATCAACTTGAAGTATCTTTTTTCGTATATCAAAATAATGATAGTATAAAGGTAACTTATTATGGAATTAGACCAGACCTCTTTAAAGACGATGCAGAGGTTGTAGTTGCTGGTTCATATGCTAATAGCCTTATTTCAGCCACAGAACTGCAAACTAAATGCGCCTCTAGATATGAGGGCGATCTTAAAAATATAGAAAAAATATAATGGTTTCTCAAATTGGTAGTATTGCAATAAGCCTAGCTGGAGGATTAATTTTCTCTTCTTTTATATTTTTGGGTTTATTCAAAAAATCTAACAATCAAACATATTTACAGGTTGCTGAAAGAGCAATTCTATCAACTTCGTATTGTATTTTTTTAGCATTTTTTTGTTTATTAAATGAATTATTGATTAGCAATTTTAATTTACAATATGTTGCTCAGTATACTAGCTATGAAACTCCAGTTTTTTTTAAAATTACTGCACTTTGGGCAGGACAAGCTGGTTCATTATTGTTCTGGTCTTTTATAACTGCTCTTTTCTCAGTTACGTATATTTTTACAACTTTAAAAAAATTGAGAGCATTAAAATTTCACTCTTATATAATTTTATCTTTTATCTTTTCTTTTTTTATTTTCCTTTCAAATTTTATTGCAAATCCATTTGAACCCATTTCTTCTGATATCATTGTTCAAAATGGAAATGGACTAAATCCATTATTACAAAATTTCTTTATGGCTATTCATCCCCCAATACTATATGTTGGTTTTACTGGTTCAGCCATTATTTTCATAATGGCTCTTTCAGCATCTATTTCAAAAGACATTTCTTTTGAATGGGTTCAATCAATTAGAAGATGGTCTTTATTTGTATGGACATTCTTATCTGCAGGAATCATTCTTGGAGGATATTGGGCATATAATGAACTAGGATGGGGAGGATATTGGGCATGGGATCCAGTTGAAAATTCATCATTAATGCCTTGGCTTACATTAACAGCTTTTATTCATTCATCAATGATTCAAGAAAAGAGAGGTATGTTGAAGAAATGGAATTTTTTACTTGCTACCTCAACCTATATACTGGTTATTCTTGGAACATTCATTACAAGAAGTGGAGTAATTTCATCTGTCCATTCATTTACAGCTGAAAATCTTGGTCCAATGTTTTTTACATTTTTAGCGATACTAATACTCTATACTTTTTTCTGGTTTTTTAAAAGAAAATCTTATTTAGATACTCCAGACAAAATTGATTCTTTTACATCAAGAGAGGGTGGATTTTTATATAATAATTTGATTCTAATTCTAATGTGTTTCACAATAATGTGGGGAACTTTATTTCCAATTTTATCTGAGGCATGGGATGGTAATAAAATATACGTGGGAGCTTCTTATTTTAACCAATTAAATATTCCAATAGGACTTGTATTATTATTTTTAATGGGAATAGGACCCTTACTTTCTTGGAATTATACTTCCCAAAGTGTTTTACTAAATAGATTCAAATTACCATTTAGTGTAAGTTTTGTATCTGGTATAGGATATATAATATTTTCAAGCTCATTTCAATTATATGTTTTTGTTGCTATCATGGGTGTTTCTTTTACTTTAAGTTCAATTTTAGGTGAATTTTATAAATCATACAAAAAGCAAAAAAGAGCATCTAATTTTTTTGATGCTCTTATTAGAATGTTTTTAAGTAATAGACATCAAAATGGAGGATATATAGTTCATATTGGAATTGTATTATTATTTATTGGTTTTATTGGTAGAGCTTTTGAGGTTGAAAAAGAATTTAGCTTATCCCCTGGTGAACAAATTTATTTTTCTAATTATGTTTTTAAGTTAAATAGTATTAAAAGCGAAGCTCGTGATAATCATTATGCTTTTTTAAGTGAAATTGACGTTGTAGACAGTAGCACAAATCAATTAATTGTTAATCTCAAACCAGAAAAAAGAATCTATTTTTATTGGAATTCAGATCCAGAAAAAAGACAACCTCATAGTGAGTTAGATATCTATAGTACAATTCAAAAAGATATTTATTCCATTTTTTCTGGCTATGATTCACAAAAAAATATTGGTTACTTTAAAATAATGATTAATCCTTTAGTAAATTGGGTATGGATTGGTGGAGTGTTAATGGTAATTGGTTCCTTGTTTGCTTTCTGGCCATCAAGGAGAAATAGTTAAATGGAAATTTTTAATCAATCATTTATATTCTTTTTTCTATTGATCGTAATTTTTTATGTTTTTTGGCCACTAATTAATCAAATGAAATAATGTTACAAGTAAAAAATCTTTCAAAGTATTTTTCGAACACACCAATATTAAACAATGTAAATTTTTCTTTAAAGTTAGGAGAAATATGTGCCATTGTTGGAAATAACGGTTCTGGAAAAACTACTTTTCTTAAATGCCTATCAGGATTAATGAACTTTGAGACAGGGTCAATAGAGTTTAATTCTACCAATGGACATCTTTTTTTAAGTGATAAGCTAAACATTTTTGGTGATTTAACTATTGAACAGAACTTAAAGGTAATTTCTACTTATCATAATCAAAATTATGATAAGATTTTTTTCTACGATTCTCTTTCAATACTTAATATTGAACAATTCAAAGATATGCCATTAAAATTTTTATCAAGAGGAAACGTTCAGCGTAATAAGCTTTGCATAGCAATGAATTTAAACTGGGACTATTTGTTGATTGATGAGCCATTTAGCAATTTGGATAAAAAAGGCGTTAAAATTTTTAGAGATATTTTTAAAAATTTTAAATCAAAAAATAAATCTATCATTTATTCTACTCACCAAAATAATCAAGAATCAGTTTATGATAAAATAATTTCAATAGACGATTTTAAGGCCAATAAATGATTTTAAACCTAATCAAAAATGAGTTCTATTTAGAAAGAAAGTCATCATTTAATTTGCTATATATATCTTTTTTCGCAATTTCATGTTTAATGTTTTTACTTTTTTCTTTTCCTTTGTCCAAAATTTATGATTCGACAGTATTTTCTGGATTCTTTTGGATTATTATTTCGCTTTCAACAATTAAGCTTATTGAAAATTCTTTTGCTCGAGAAAAAGATTATAATATTTATGATCTTATTTATTCATCCTCAATTGATTTAACAAAGATTTATTTTGCTAAAATATTTACACTCAGTTTAATTCTTTTAGGAGTACAATTTATAATATTTTTTAGTTACATGATTTTATCTGATTTAAGTTTTGAAATTATATCAAATTTTATTTTACTAAGTATTGTTACAAACTTTGGATTATTATCTTTTGGTATATTGATTTTTTTATTAACAAATACCAATACTTTAAAAAGCTTTTTATTTCCAGTTATATTTTTTCCTTTAATAATCCCAATTCTTATTAATGCATCAAATATACTTTTTGGAATTATTATTGGAGAAGTGTCATCTTTATATGTTGAATCTTGGTTGATATTATTAACTTTTGCCTTAATGGGAATCCTTCTAGGGATAAATTTATTTGAAAGACTAATAAAACAATAATGAACTTAACTTTTTTTATAATTACCATTTTATTAATGATCTCAAATTTAGTTTGGATTATTTTCTTTACTCCAATGGTTCCTGATCAAGAATGGGCACAAAAAATATTTTATCTCCATGTTCCAATAGCATGGTCAGGATTTTTAGCTTATTTCATTGTTATGGTAAGTGGAATTTGTTTTATATATACAAAAAATCTTAAATATGACAGAATTGGCCTGGCCTCAGCTGAGATAGGAACTATATTTACTGCTTTGGTCTTAATTACTGGACCAATTTGGGCAACACCAATTTGGGGTCAGCCTTGGGTTTGGGAACCAAGACTGATTACTACTTTAGTACTCTTTCTGATTTATATAGGATATTTTATTATGAGAAATATTGGATTATATAGACAGAGAGCGGCACTTGTGTGTGCCATTATTGGAATTATTGCATTTTTAGATATACCAATAATTTTTTCATCTGTTAATTTTTGGGCAGCTGAAATTCAATCTCATCCTCAGCTAGGTATGAATAAACAACCATCTGGGATATTAAATCCATTTTTATTCTCTTTGTTGTCATTTACTAACCTGATGATTTTAATGTTATTATTAAAATTAGAAGTTTTAAAAAAGAAAGATATTAAGGATAGATATGTTTAATTATTTATCATACTTTTTGTCAGCACTTTTTGTTGTATTTATCACTATTTTATCCTGGTTTATTATTAACATAAAAAAATATAGAGATTGATTCGGGGGAATTAGAATTATGGAACGAAAAATTGTACATGTTGTAGGAACTGGAACTATTGGCGAACCGCTTATAGGCATTCTTTGCGAGCAAAAAAGTAACTTAGGTATAGATGAGGTTACATTTCACAAACAATCTCCTCTAACAAAAGATGCACCTAAAATTAAAAACTTAATAGCTAAAGGCGCTAGACTTGCAGTCCATGAAGATAGAGTCAAAAGTTTTAATGAGATTGGTTTAGAGCCTGAATTTACTATGGAAGAAGCTGTTTCTAGAAGCTCAGTTGTAATAGATTGCACTCCAAAAGGTTTTGGTCATCAAAATAAAGTAGATTTTTATGAAAAATATGCTGATAAAGTTAAAGGTTTTCTTGCTCAAGGAAGCGAGGATGGTTTTGGTAAGAAGTATGCAAGAGGAATTAATGACCATGTTATCAATTCAGAAGATCAATTTTTGCAAATTGTTTCTTGTAATACTCATAACATTGCATGTCTAGTTAATACAATAGCATTAAGTATTTCCCCAGATAATTTGATTGATGGTAAATTTGTGTGTATCAGAAGAAGTAATGACATAAGTCAAACAGATAGTTTTGTTCCTGCTCCAACAGTTAATGACCATGGGCACCCGATTTATGGAACTCATCATGCAGAAGATGCTGCAGGACTATTTAAAACAATGAACCTTGATCTTGATTTATTTTCTTCAGCGATGAAAGTCAATTCTCAATATATGCACACTGTATGGTTTAATTTGAAGCTTAAAGAGCCTACTTCTCAACAAAAAGTTATTGATCTACTTGCAAGTAATGATAGAGTTTCTTTAACAGAGCATCACTCAACAAATGAGGTTTTCTCTTTTGGAAGAGACCAAGGATTATATGGAAGAATTTTAAATCAAACCGTCATTGTTGAAGATTCTATTAATGTGCGTAACGATCATGAAGTGTCTGGATTTTGTTTTACTCCTCAAGATGGAAACTCAATACTATCAAGTATTGCTGCAACTGTTAGATTTTTAAATCCACATTCATACCAAGATAAAATTAATTCTTTGGGTGGATTTTTCTTTGACAGAGTATAATGTTGAATTATAAAAAAATCATTTCAAGACTGCTTGATCAAAATATCTATGTTTTATCAAATGATAATAAAGAAGCTATTATAATTGATCCCGGTCTAGGTTTTGATTTAATTGATAATTATCTTAAATCTGAACATTTATCTCCAATAGCTGTTTTAGCTACTCATGCTCATATTGATCATATTGTTTCTGCGAGTGATTGCATAAAACATTATAACATCCCATTTTATATTTGTAGAGGAAATAGTATCATGCTTGAACATTATGATATCATGAAAGGATATATGAATGTTGATTCACAAAGACCGGAAGTCACTCATTGGATTGAAGAGTCAGAAAAAAAGTTAATTATTGGTTCATTTGAATTTAATGTTAATTATAATCCTGGACATTCTCCAGGGTGTATGAGTTTTGAAATAGATTCACTTATTTTTTGTGGAGATTTAAT
>CEVX01077432.1_pt1 | contig 10898 bp, 11 predicted proteins | sample 356561 | NCBI WGS metagenome assembly CEVX01 (sample SAMEA2623886, study PRJEB7988) | marine metagenome | biome: marine biome (ENVO:00000447); feature: surface water layer (ENVO:00002042); material: "saline water (ENVO:00002010), including plankton (ENVO:xxxxxxxx)" | depth 5 m | reverse complement strand
AATGAAAGACATTAAATTTTTTATAAAAGCATTACTACTTTGGTCAGTAGTTTTCACAGGGATATACATTCAGTTGATTAGTTAGTTGTTAAATTTAGTTTGTTAAAACACTGAATGATAGGAGGGTTTAATCGCCCTCCTTTTTTTTTGTCAAAAATCTGCTTTAGATTTCGATATATATATATGAGAGTTAAAATAAGTGTGCCTAATGATTTATCAGAAATCAAACTAGGTCAATATCAAAAGTTTTTAAAAATCCAAGAAAGTAATAAAGATGAGAACTTTTTAGCATCTAAGATGATAGAGATATTTTGTGGAATAGAGCTGAAAGATGCTTATAAGATGAAAGCAAAAGATGTTCATAGAATCACAGGAATACTTGCAGATATGTTTGAACAGAAACCTCAGCTCATAAACAGATTTACAATGAATGGTGTTCAATATGGTTTTATACCTAACCTAGATGATATGAGTTTAGGAGAGTATGTTGATCTTGATACTTACTTGTCAAAGTGGGAAGAGATTGAGAAAGCTATGGCCGTACTGTATAGACCAGTAGAAAGCATTTATAAACACAAGTATAGTATAGAAGAATATAAAGCTGAGGGTCAAGAAGCATATAAAGATATGCCAATGAGTGTTGTATTTGGTGCTATGTTTTTTTTTTATCGTTTAGGGATAGACTTGTCGAAGGTTATGACAGTTTATTTGGAGCAGAACAAGGAAATACCCTCACAGGAGTTTCACAGTTTGGGAAAAAGTGGGGATGGTATCAATCAATTTTTGCACTCTCTCAGGGGGATATTAGACGACTTGAGCATATCACTGAATTGAACGTACACAAATGTTTAACTATGCTAACATTTATGAAAGAGAAAAGTGAATTAGAAGCAAACCAAATTAAAAATAGAAAAAGATGAGTAATCAAGGTATAAGGGGATATTATCAAATAACAGAAACAATTAAAACAAATCTGCTAACTGATCCTAATGTGAACACAGTAACAACAGGAGATATAACAGATATAGATTTAAACAAACAAACTATATTTCCTCTTGCTCATATAATAGTAAACAATGTAACAGCACAAGAACAGGCCTTATCATTTAATATAACAATTATGGCTATGGATATTGTAGATGAAGATAAGGACGCAACTACAGATATATTTGTAGGAAACAATGATGAACAAGATGTGTTGAATACACAACTCGCAGTATTGAACAAGATTATAATACAGCTTAGAAGAGGAGACTTATATACTACTAAATACCAATTAGATGGAGACCCTAGTTGTGAGCCTTTTTACGAAAGGTTTGAAAATAGATTAGCAGGTTGGGCAGCAACAATGGATATATTAATTGAGAATGATATTAATAAGTGTTAATGGAATTACAAGAAACAAGAAAAATATTAAACAGTTTTGCTAAGTATGTTATACAACAAGCTAAAAGTAATTTGACTAAACGAAAAAAGAATGTATCTAAAAGTCTTTATAATTCATTAGACTATAAAATACTACAAGACAGCTCTGGATCAATATTACAATTTTTAATGGAAGAGTACGGAGCTTATCAAGATCAAGGTGTTTCAGGTACAAAGAAAAAATATAATACTCCTTTTAAATATAAGTCTAAAGGAGGCAAAAGAGGTTTAAAAGGTATGCCACCTACTGCTGCTATTGATAAATGGGCAGTAAGAAAAAGTGGATTAGATAAAAAAGTAAGAGACAAAAAAGGAAGATTCATACCTAGAAAATCATTAGTCTTTTTAATAGCTAAGTCAATATTTGAAAAGGGTATAAAACCGAGCTTGTTCTTTACTAAGCCTTTTGAGAAAAGATTTCAAACACTACCAAATGATTTAATAGCAGCATTTGTAAACGATGCAGAAAAAACAATAGAAGATGGCAATATTTAAAGTAAACATAAACACACCAGTATATTTAAAGATAGTAAACGATAACCTAGCAGACTGTAATTTAGATATATATATTTATAGTGGCACATATCAAGCAAGTCCAACTGTAACATATCAATTAAGAAAAAACGAAGTAGCAAATAATAACTTTGTAATATTTGAAATAGGCGAATTAATTAAAGATTATATAGCATATAGTTTCAGTGGAACATTTGGTAATAATGGTCTTAATCTTTGGGTCAAGACAATAGCAACACCTAGAAACTCATCAGGAACAGCTTTAGATGTAATAACTACAAATATGTTAGCTTTTGATGGTGTTGGATATTTTGAAGATGGATTCACAACTGAGGCACAAATCAATAGTGCAACTACTTCAGTTTTAAGCTCATATAAAGGAAGTGTAACTAAATTAATGTCAAACGATACTATATTTAGAGAAGCACAAGAAATACTTAAAATACCTGTATTAGCTAATATGAGTGTAAACTCTGGAAACGATACTTTAGCAGGAGCAACAACTGTAAACTTTAAAAATGGTAGTTCAACAGTGTCGAGTGTAACTGTTGCAACTGGCGTAGCTACTACAAACACAGCAATAGAATATGCTACAAGTACAACAGCTACATTAACAAGTGTAGATATTGTAACAGGAGGTAGTACAGAAACAATAAAAGTAGAAGAACAAGACTGTGAGAAGTTTACAAATTTTCCAGTAACATTTATAAATAGATTTGGAGCTTTACAAAGAATAAACTTTTTTCTAAAGTCAATAGAAAGTATAGACATTGAAAGAGAAGAATATAAGGCCAATACTTTGACAACAGGTGCGACATATTCTGTAAACAATGCTCAATATAAAACTAGAAACATAATGAGTAGAGAAAGTATTATTATGAATACTGGATATGTAAATGATAGTTATAATCAAGTAATAGAAGAGCTTTTAATTAGTCCTAGAGTATGGATAGAAAAAGATTCACAAGTATTACCTATTATTCCACAAAATAAACAAGTAACATACAAAACCAGTTTAAACGATAGATTATCTAATTACACTATAAACTTTAAATATGGATTTGATAGAATTAATACAATTAGATAATGAATCAAGTTGGCCTTGCAATACCGAGTATTCTTTTAGAAAGTCCAGATCCTAATCCAGATATTTGGAATTTGACAGAAACACTATGGGAGAATACTTTTAGAAAATGGAATGAGATTAATCTAATTACAGATGTAAATTATCAGCACTTAGATTTATTTGAAGATGAACAAATTACACTTACACAAACAATACAAGATATAAAAGATATAGAAAAGGTATTTACAGATTTCAGTAAGACTTTTAATTTACCTGCAAGTCCTATAAACAACAAATTATTTAAACATTATTATAGACGAGATCTTATATCAGACGCAATACCTAATGGTATATTTGATGCAAACTCTAAGCTAGATGCAATACTAGAATTAAATTATAAACCATTCAAGTCTGGGTATATTGTTATGAATGGTGTTAAATTAAAAAACAATGTTCCTGATAGTTACAGTATAACTTTCTATGGTCAAACAGTAAGATTAAAAGATAGAGTAAAAGATAGGAAATTAAGTAGCTTAGATTTCTCTCAATTCAATCACGATTATAATGTTGCAAGAGTAAAAGAGGGATTAGAGACTTACGTAAGCATTTTAAATAATCAAAGTGTATCTACTGCTCACGTTATATATCCATTAATAGCACATACACAAAGATTTATATATGATAGTACAAGTACAGATGGTGGGGTTTTAACAAGTCAAGCAAGAAGCGATACAACACGAAACTTATATGCTAGTGGTAGTCAAGCAGATTCAGGAACAGGTAGCACAGAGAGATTAGGAACAACTAAAGGATTTCAATTTACTGATCTTAAACCAGCATTAAGAATTATAGATATTATAAAAGTAATAGAAGAAGATGCAGAGATAGATATAAGTTTTACAGATGACTTTTTTAAAACAACAGGTTTCTTTTCTAATTTATATATGTGGTTACATAGAAACAAAGGAGAGATCGGAGTAACACCAACAAATGAAACAAGCACAAACTTAATAGTTGTAGATAAAATACAAAGTTTTTCAGGAGATGTTATTGAGTTTTTTGACAACGATACAACACAAAATCCTCCTGATAGTTTTACAGGTTTTGCTCCTGTATTTGACGGAGGTATATTTAGATTTCAAACAGGTATATTGAATCAGGGTCAAGATATTGAAAAAATGAAAGTTACTTGGACTGTTACACCAACTGTAAACACTAAAAAGTTTACTGCAAGATTAAGAAAGGCAGGAACTAATGAAGTAGTTACAGAAGTTGCACATACATCAGGTACGACAAACACAGTAGTTGAATTTGAATTTCAGACAGATTTATTTAATACAGTTGATGGTCATAATATAGAGTTTGTAATTGAGACAACAGAAACAAGTTTAAATATGAGTTACTCTATGTCTTTTACTAAAACACTTACAAGATTAGGGGTATTTGAAAACGCAAGAACAGTAACAGCAGGAACAATAAGTCCTGATTCAGTTGTAGATACAATTTATATTAGCGATCAGATACCTGATATGAAAATATTAAATTTTTTAACAGGCCTTTTCAAAACATTTAATTTAACAGCTTTCATAGACAATGATGTATCTAGCTCTACTTTTGGAGAAATTAAAGTACAGACATTAGATAGTTTTTATGCTAGTGGTACAAGTAGAGACATAACAGAGTTTGTAAAGATAGATGATAGTGAAAGTAATTTTAGTGTACCTTTTAATGATATTGAATTTAGATTCCAAGAGCCTAAAACGTTCTCAGCTTTTTATTATAATAAATTAAACTCAAGAGAGTATGGCGCAGTTAAAGCAAGTGATGCTAGTAATTCTGGAAGAGATCCTAGATTAAATAGAGGACAAGATTATAGAGTACAATCGGCATATGAAAAGATGATATTTGAAAGACTAAAAAATGTAAATGGAGGCGCAAATACAAATATAGGTTTTGGATATTTTGTAGATGACAATCAAAGTGCTACAATAGGTAAACCATTATTATTTGTTAAAAAAAATCAAAGTTTAGGTTTAAATATACAAATGTTTAACGGTGGTGGTGTAGGCACTCCAGCAAATGTATCAACAATAAATAGAGCAACTAATTTTGAACAAGGTACATCAAATGTAAATATAGCTGTAGCAGGTGCAGAATCAAGTGCTGTTACTTTTAGTTATTTTGATTCTAATGGTGCAACTCAAACAGTTAGTGTGAGTGATGGTGCGAATACAACTATAAATAATATAATTACTAATAGCGTTGTTATTACAAGCAACTTTGATAGTATAAGTAATATTACAATAACATATACAACAGTTACAGAAAGTCAAACAATAAACTTTAGTACAGAGGTTGATCCTTTTATACCTAATATAGACAGCAATACTTTATTTAAAACTTATTACAGAGAATATATAAGCGACATATTTAGTTACAATAGAAGATTAGTAAAAGTGAAGGCCATCTTGCCACAAAGTTTTTTATTACAATATAAATTGAGTGATACTTTAATTATTAGTAACGAGGAGTTTATTATTAATAAGATAAATACAAATTTACAGACAGGAGAGAGTAGTTTAGAATTATTAAATAAATTAAAGAACGTATGATACAGAACATATTACAATTATTAGAGTTTGCAAATGGCGAAACTGAGAATATAAGAATAGCACAGGGTAAAAACGAATTGCCTAAAACTTTTAAAAGAACATTTAAACAAATTAAAAACGAGATAAAATGGCAAAACAAATAATAGTTGATTTTACAGTCAAGACAGGAGCAGCAACAAGAGAAGTTGATGATTTAAAAAAAGAAATACAAGGCCTTAATAAAGAAGTTCAAAATACTAATGAACAAACAGAAAAAGGATTAAAAGGTGTTGAAAAAGCGTCAGCAACTACAGCAGGTGGTGTTAGAAAAATTGGTACTGCTTTAAAAGCACTTGGTATTGGTCTAATATTAGCAGCATTTGCAAAACTCACAGAAGCGTTAGGTAAAAACCAAAGGGTCGCTGATGGTTTTAATGTTGCTTTTGAAGCTGCGGCTATTGTCTTTCAAGACTTTATTAATTTTGTTTTAGATAATGTTGGTGGAGTTACTGATTCTTTCAAAGCAATATTTGAAGACCCAGTAGAATCTTTAAAAAGTTTAGGTCGTGCAATTAAAAACAATATAATAGAAAGATTTAATTCAGCTATTGATTCAATAGGATTTCTAGCAAGTGCAATAAAAAAAGTTTTTCAAGGCGATTTTGCTGGAGCTTTAGACGATGCGAAAAGTGCTGGTAAAGAATATATAGATACATTGACAGGTATAGACAACACTTTTGATAAAACAGTAGAAACAGTTACAAAAGTAGCAGAAGCTACAACTGACTATGCTGAATCTGTTTTAGATACAGCTACAAGTTTAGTTGAACTTGAAAAACAATCTAAATTAGCAGCAGCACAAAACAGAATACTTCTTGAACAATTTGATAGAGAAGCAGAAGGTTTACGACAAGTTAGAGACGATACTACTTTAAGTATAGCAAAAAGAATTGAAGCTAATGATAACCTGAAAAAAACTTTAGAAGATCAAGCTAAAGTAATGAAACGTAATGCTGAAATAGAAGTTAGTGCAGCAAGATTAGCTTTGGAAGGTAATGAAGACAACATAGATGCACAGTTAAGATTAAAAGAAGCAATAGCAGAGAAAGCAGCGATAGAGGCACAGGTAACAGGCTTTATGTCAGAGCAAAAAATCAATGAAATTGCTTTAAATAAAGAACTTACTGATTCAGAAAACACAAGAATTGAAAGTGCAGCAAATTTATCAATAGAACAAAAAAGATTTAATGCAGAACAAATAGAAAATAATTTACAAAGATTAAATAAACAAAAAGAAATAGATGCAGAGGAACAAGAAATGCAATCTATTAGGTTACAAGCAATAATAGATGAAGCAGCAGATGGAACACAAGCTAAAATTGATGCTCAAATAGCTCTTGATGAGTTTACGGAACAGTCAAGGCAAACAAACTTTAAAAGAAAAAAAGAAATTGAAGATGAAGAAACAAGAATAGAAAAAGAAAATAGTGATGCAAAATTAGCAGTAGCAAAAGCAGAAGGAGATGCTAAAGCTAAAATATTTGCTCAAACAGAAAAGGCTTTAGGTCAATTATCAGGAATAGCAGGAGAAGAGACAAAAGCTGGAAAAGCATTTGCAATTGCAGCAGCAACAATTAACACATATCGTGGTGTATCTGATGCATTAGCAGCAACTACTGTAACACCTTTTGAAACAGCACTTAAATTTATAAACGCAGCAGCTATATTGTCTAATGGTTTGAAGAATGTTAAATCTATTTTAGCTGTTAAGATTCCACAGACATCAGTAGGGGGAAGAATGTCTGGTGGTGGTGGAGTAAGTGGTGGTGGAGCAGCACCTCAAGCACCATCATTTAATTTAGTAGGTAGTGATCCACAGAATCAATTAGCACAAACAATATCACAACAAACAAATCAACCTGTAAAAGCATTTGTAGTTGCAGGAGATGTAACAACAGCACAAAGCCTAGAAAGAAACATAGTACAAGAAAGTAGTATAGGATAAACAAAATAGACAAATTAAAACGATATATAATTATGAAGATAGTTGAATTAATCTTAGACGAGAACGAGGATTTAACTGGAATCGAGGCGATAAGCATAGTAGAAAATCCAGCAATAGAAGAAGATTTTATAGCATTAAAAACTGAACAGGCTATACAACTCGCAGAAGTTGATAAGGATAAAAAGATTCTGTTGGGAGCTTTACTCATTCCAAACAAACCTATATACAGGAAAAGTGGCGAAGATGAATATTATATATACTTCTCACGAGATACAGTAAGAAAAGCATCCCAAATTTATTTACAGAAAGGCAATCAGAATAATTCAACACTAGAGCATAAACATACTTTACAAGGCCTTTCATTAGTTGAGAGTTGGATAGTTGAAGATACAGAGAAAGACAAGACAGCTTTATATAGTCTTAAATATCCAGTCGGCACTTGGGTTGGTGCTGTAAAAGTAAACAATGATAAAGTTTGGGAAGAGTTTGTAAAAACAGGAAAAGTAAAAGGATTTAGTATTGAAGGATATTTTGCTGATAGAGCAGAAAGACCAAAAGACCCGACTATTAAAGATTTAGCAAAGATAGAAGAAGAAGAAGCAGAAGAATTATTATCAACAGTAAAAGGTATAATAAGAAATGATAAAAGATATAAGCAAGGAAAGAAAATGATAATGGAATCTTATAGTGATTATCCAAAAGCAGTAAAGAACAATGCTAAAAGAGGTATTGATTTAAATAAAAAAGTAAACAATAAATGTGCAACTGATGTTGGCAAGATTAGGGCACAGCAATTAGCAAAGGGTAAACCAATTAGTGAACAAACAATAAAAAGAATGTACTCTTATTTATCAAGAGCTGAAGAATATTATGATAAAGGTAATACTGAGGCTTGTGGTACTATTTCATATTTATTATGGGGTGGCCTAGCAGCTAAAAGATGGAGTGAATCTAAATTAAAAGAATTAGGAGCAATAGATCTTGCATCTATAAAAGTAAATGATGATTATGCAGTTATAGACGATAGACTAGCATACTCGACAAAAGAGAAAGCAGAAGAAATGGCAAATAACATTGGTTGTGAAGGAATACACGAACACGAATTTGAAGATCAAATATGGTATATGCCTTGTGAACAACACGAGTTAAAAAAACCTTGTACAGCAGGATATGAGCAATATGGAATGAAAAGAAAGAACGGAAGATTAGTGCCAAACTGTATACCAATAAAATAAATATGTCTAAATATTCTTCATCAAAAAATTATATACCTAGCTATACAAGTCCAAAAGGAGACAGACGAGCTTGTCTATGTAAAGATAAATTAACTTATTCTATTAAGTGTTGTACTGGCGAATTACACGCACAGGGCATAGGTAATATAACAAGAGTAACATAAAAATACAAAATCATTAACTAAATACGATATATAATTATGAAAGCTACAGAAATGTTAAATCAAGTAAAAAATCTATTAGGAGTTGAGTTAAGTGATATAAAACTAGCAGAACTCAAATTAGAAAATGGAACTGTTTTAGAAGCTGAGTCTTTTGAAGCAGGTAAAGAAGTTTTTATTCTTACGGAAGACGAAAAAGTTGCTCTTCCTGTAGGAGAATATGAACTTGAAGATTCAAGGGTACTTGTTGTGCAAGAAGAGGGAGTAATCCAAGAAATTAAAGCACAAGAAGAAGAAGAAGTAATAGAGGACGATTCAGAAGAAGTTGAAGCTGAATATATCTCAAGAGAAGAATTTACAAAAGAAATTGACGAGATTAAAGCTATGATAGAAAAACTTGGCAATAAAGAAGATATGTCATCTCAAGTTGCTGAACAAGTAAGTCTTGCTGTTACTGAGGTTTTAAATGAGGAAGCAAAAGAAGAAGAAATTCTTGCAGAAGAATTATCTAAACCTGCTGCTGATCCAATTAAACACAGCCCAGAAGAAGATAAGTTTGAAGCAAAGTTTAAGTTTGCACAAAACAGAAAAAAATCAACTCTTGACAGAGTGATGGAAACTATAGTAAATAAATAAATAAATAAAAAATTATGGCAGTATTAACACATATAAGCGATGATGTAATGAGAATTTTCGATGACTATGAACTAGTTTCAGCATCGGCATCATTAAATTTATCTGACTCTGGAAAAGTATTTAAAATTTCTGGAACAGGTTATACAATAACATTACCTGCACTAAGTGCTGGGTGGAAAGCAAAATTTATCGTATCAGGAGCATTTTCAACTGACTTCGTAGTACAATCGCCAGCAGATAGTAGAGATACTATTAATGGTGGAGTAATTGTAAATGGAGCAATCGTTGAAGCTGATGCAGTGGATAGAGTAACATTTGAAGATGATGCAGAAAGTATCGGAGATTACATCGAAATACATTCTGACGGCACTAGCTATTTCTTAAGTGGAAATGGAAACGCAGCTTCATCAATTTCAGTTGGAGAATTATAATAATTAAATAAATAAAAAAGATATGGCTACTACAACAAGTATAACAACTACTTACGCGGGCGAATTTGCTGGAGAATATATCGCAGCAGCTTTACTAAGTGGAGTAACGTTATCACAAGGTGGGGTTTCAATTAAACCCAATATTAAATATAAAGAAGTTATCAAAAAACTTGCACTAGATAGTATCTTAAAAGATGCTTCTTGTGATTTTGATCCAACTTCAAATGTAACATTAACAGAAAGAATCTTACAACCTGAGGAGTTTCAAGTAAACTTACAGTTATGTAAAAAAGATTTCAGACAAGATTGGAATGCTCAGAGTATGGGGTTCAGTCAATATGACAATTTACCCAAGAGATTTTCTGATTTCTTAATTGCACAAGTTGCAGCTAAAGTTGCTCAAAAAACTGAGCAAAACATTTGGCAAGGTGCAACTGCAAACGCAGGAGAGTTTAATGGATTTCAAGCATTACTTGCAGCAGACGGAGACGTCGTTGATGTTTCAGGTACTACACTTTCAGCTGCTAACATAATTGCAGAATTAGGAAAAGTAGTTGATGCAATTCCAAGTGCTGTTTATTCAAAAGAAGATGTAAAAATATATCTTCCAACAAGTGCTGCTAAATTTTATATTCAAGCACAAGCTGCTTTAGGATATAGAGAATTGTATCACGTTGGTAAAACAGAGATGAACTTTCAAGGTGTTCCATTATTTGTTGCACAAGGATTAGGTGCTGATAAAATGGTTGCAGCAGAATCTTCTAACTTATTTTTCGGAACTGGTCTATTAAACGACTGGCAAGAAGTTAAGTTAATCGATATGGCTGACATTGAT
>CEVX01096040.1_pt1 | contig 10927 bp, 11 predicted proteins | sample 356561 | NCBI WGS metagenome assembly CEVX01 (sample SAMEA2623886, study PRJEB7988) | marine metagenome | biome: marine biome (ENVO:00000447); feature: surface water layer (ENVO:00002042); material: "saline water (ENVO:00002010), including plankton (ENVO:xxxxxxxx)" | depth 5 m | reverse complement strand
TTTTTTGTGTTTTTATCTTTCAGAGTATCGCACAAGAGAAGTTTTGAGAAGTCGGTTTTTAATTTATCTAAAAATGTTACTATTTCAGCTTCGGATTGAAAATCTATTTCACATGCACCTGGAAACAAAATAGCCAATACTTCATCTATCCAAATCGTCACTTTATGCGGTGAGGGATATTTTGGATTTTTTTGATGTTCTTCAAATAATTTTTTTACAAAATCCTTGTCCATAATACAAATTTAACGAAACGATACTACATGTAAAGTAATAATTTTTTCAAATCTAATTCAATAAAAAATCCTTTAGAACAACTAAAGGATTTTTGATTAATTAAATAAATGTTTTCAACTTACGCTGTTACAGGTGTCGCAAAAAGAGGTTTTCCAGACATCATTGATTTTACTTTTTCACCAATAGCGTTTAATTTGTTTTCGTCCTCAGCAGCCATTAAAGCTTCGTCAACCAAATTTACAATCTCAACCATTCCTGATTCATCAACACCTCTGGAGGTAATTGCTGCAGTTCCAAAACGAATCCCAGAAGTTACAAATGGAGATTTATCATCAAATGGCACCATGTTTTTGTTCGTAGTAATGTGGGCCTGACCTAAAACAGCTTCGGCAACTTTACCGGTTAAGTTTTTAGAGCGTAAATCAATTAACATAGAGTGGTTATCTGTGCCTCCAGAAATAATTTCATATCCTTTATTGATCATTTCCGTCGCCATTACTGATGCATTTAATTTAACCTGTTTTATATAGGTTAAATAGTCATCCGACAATGCCTCTCCAAAAGCAATTGCTTTGGATGCAATTACGTGCTCCAAAGGCCCTCCTTGAGTTCCTGGAAAAACTGCACTATCTAAAACTTGACTCATTAATTTTGTTTTTCCTTTTAGTGTTTTTAATCCAAAAGGATTTTCAAAATCATTACCCATCATTATAATTCCACCTCTGGGACCTCTTAAGGTTTTATGTGTCGTTGAGGTAACGATATGACAATCATTTATAGGGTCATTTAGAAGTCCCTTTGCTATTAAACCGGATGGATGAGAAATGTCAGCTAACATCATAGCACCAATCTGATCACATGCTTTTCTTAATGTACTATAATCCCAATCTCTTGAGTAAGCGGATGCACCAGCAATTACTAATTTTGGTTTCAAATCCAGTATCTGGTTCGCTACTTTATCAAAGTCTATTCTTCCAGTTTCTTTTTCAACGCCATAAAAATTTGCATCAAACCATTTTCCACTTATGTTCACTGGTGACCCATGGGATAAATGTCCTCCATGTGATAAATCAAACCCCAATATCTTATCTCCCGGGCTTAAAAATGCAGAAAAAACAGCTGTATTGGCCTGTGCACCAGAATGCGGTTGAACATTTGCCCAAGTTGCACCAAACAATTCTTTCAAACGACTGATTGCTAAAGTTTCAATTTCGTCAACTATTTGGCAACCGCCGTAATATCTTTTACCAGGAAGTCCTTCAGCGTATTTGTTTGTTAAAATACTACCTGTAGCTTCCATTACTTGTTTTGAAACAAAGTTTTCTGATGCAATTAACTCAATACCATTAAGTTGTCTTTCGTTCTCTTGCTGAATGTAATTGAAAATTTCCGAATCTCTCTTCATATTCTGGTGAAATATTTTTGAATAACAATATACAGCAAAAGTACCGCTGTTTTTGAAATATAACAAACAGATTGCTAATTATTAAAGCAGTATATTTTTTCTGTTATTATTTTAAAATTTCTATTGGATATGGCTATATTCAATGAATTAAGACCTTATATTAAGCACTAAAGCCTCGAATATTCGAGGCTTTATAATCATTTTATTAAATCTTTTGCAAGATAATACTCAAGTAAATTTAGCCATTTGTCACACAGAAAGACATTTAGTTCTGCTAAAATGGATTAATTTAGGGTTAAGGTGTATAAAAGTTATTCTCAAACGTATTTATTTTCCTTAATTTTTAGTTAAAATGTTGTTTTACAGTTGATTGATAGAATAGTCATAGTAGGTTCTGGAGCATTAGCTACTTTTTATGCATATAAATGGAGTCAACAGTTCCATGTGTCAGTTTTAGCTACTTGGGAGGAATCTATTTGTGCGTTAAATTTAGCTGATAAAAAAAAACAGGCTCGTTGTTTAAAAGCGACAGCAAATTGGAAAACAATTAAAGAGCCTGATTTGACTATATGGATCACTAAGACGTATAAAAATAAAGAATCACTTACTCGATATTCAGCCTTAGATTGGAAATGTCCTATTTTAATTCTTCAAAATGGAATAGGTCAGGAGGTTTTATTTAAAAAGTATTTGGGTCCTGGTCAAAAAGTTTTTAGAGGAATAACTACTCAAGGAGCAAAGTTAACTAGCCCTGGTAAGGTTGTTAATACAGGTGATGGTAAAGTCATTGTACAAGAAGATAGCCTATTTAATAGATTTCCCGTGATTCAAAGTGAAAATATTGAAAATGAGGTTTACTTAAAGCTTGCTGTTAATGCTGTACTTAATCCTATTGCTGCAATATTCAATGTCGAGAATAAAGATGCTATTGTCGGAGAGGCTGGCAAATTTTTGAGGAAACTTGTTAAAATTTGCTATCCTTTTTTTAAAAAACGCAAAATATTTGCCTCCGAAGCTGCTTATTTAAATCACGTTGAATTCATTGCCCTTAAAACAGGTGCTAATATAAATAGTATGCTTTCTGATAAAAAAACGAAAAGGAAAACCGAAGTTTTTGAGATTTTAGGTCCAATTAATAATGAGTTGAATAATAAAGAACTTGAGAAAATTATAGCCTTGTTAAATTTTTGATATTTTATTTTTATTCATACTTATTTGGCTCTACTTTTGGAATGAATATTGTTGTTCACAGCAAAAACAATTACAATGAAAAAACTAATTTTTGGGACATTTATACTTTCTGGACTTATAGGTCATACCCAACTTAATATTGAATCAATCAAAAATAAGGCTGTCGATTATAAAAATTCAACTAGAAAATTATCATTGACAAATGATGAAATTGTTCAGGGATTAAAGGAGGCACTAAATATAGGCGTTGATAAAGCTAGTGCCAAAGCAAGTCAGAGTGGAGGTTTTAATCAAAATAAACTAATTAGAATTCCATTCCCTGAGGAAGCAAAAAAAATGGAGGAAAAATTGAGGCTTATAGGAATGAACGATCAGATAAATAATTTTGAAACTGCGTTAAATCGAGCGGCTGAAACAGCGGCTAAAGAGGCGGCTCCAATATTTTTAAGTGCAATAAAATCGATGAATGTAAAGGATGGATTGACTATTTTAAAAGGAGAAAACAGTGCTGCGACAAATTATTTGAATCAAACGACAAGTGATTCTCTTTACAAAGCTTTTAGGCCTGTTATTCAAAAAGCAATTAAGTTGGCAAAGGTTACCCAGTTTTGGAATCCATTAGCTATACGATACAATAAAATACCTCTAACTACCAAAGTGAATCCTGATTTAGAGGATTACACTACTAAAAAAGCAATGGAAGGTCTATTTAAACTGTTGGCAAAGGAAGAAAAAGCAATTAGAGAGCAACCAAATGCAAGAGTAACAGATCTTCTGAAAAAAGTTTTTGCTCAATAGTTAAGGGTTTCTGACTATAATTATGTGAGAGTCAATTTATGATTTTATATTTCATTTCAATAGCTCCATTATCATGAGCTTTGGTTTCGATTAATTCAATATCTTTTCTGTTTGGAAGTCCTTCAAATAATTCAACCCCATCCATTAGTATGATTGGCATGCAAAATAAATGAAGTTCGTCAATTAATCCCTCGTTTAGAAGCATCGTGTTTATTTGACCACCTCCAATGAGCCAAATGTCTTTTCCATTTTTATTTTTTAAATCCTTTATGAATTTAAGATGATTATCAGAAATAAATTCTACGTCTTGATTATCTTTTAAGTTTTTATTTCTTGTAATTACATAATTTTTTTTGTCGGGATATGGAAAGTCAATTCCCCAACTTTCAACTTTTTTATAAGTGCTTGATCCTTGAATTGTGGTATCAATTGATTCGTAAAACTTTTCATAACCATAATCAATTTCCTCTTCATTTTCTTTCACATACAACCAATCTACAGAACCGTCTTTTTCAGCAATCTTTCCATTAAGAGATGCTGCAATATAAAGTTTGATTTTTCGCATGATTTTATCTTTTATTTCACCATACGTACATAATCAAGAAATATTTACATTTTTTTGATATTTTTTAAAAAACGCTTTCAAGTTCAAAAATTGTTATCTCTGGTCTTACGTTAAATCTAACCTGCCATAAATGGCCAAGAGCTCTATTTATATATAGTTTTCTTTCATTGGATAGGTTAAATTCTCCTGATGTGTATCGTTTGTTTTTTACTGGAACAATAAATGGGTCTAAAAATGGAGCTTTAAACTGTCCGCCATGGGTATGTCCAGCTAGAATCCAACCACTATAATCTCCCCAAACATCCAAATCACATACATCTGGATTGTGACATAAAACAATATTTGCTTGTTTATTATTTATTGAGCTCAGTATTTTTTTAGGGTTAAAGTTTAACGCCCATAAATCATCTAAACCAATAATGTTTAAACCATTTTTCGATATCTTAGAATTACTTAAAACATGAATTCCATTGTCTTTTAAAACTTCTGTAATTGTATCAGCAACTTCTTGGTCAGCCCAATTTTTCCCATAATCATGGTTGCCTAGTATACCAAAAGTGCCCATTGATCCATGTGTTGTATGTTGCATTACTTTTTTTAATTGCCCAATTTGTTCATTACTTTCATAACTAACATAATCGCCTGTATATACAACAAAATCAGGATTGTATTTTTGTGCTTCAATCAAGGATTTTATGATATAATTATAGTCAAATATATTTCCGACATGTAAATCACTTATTTGCATCAGTGTTTTGCCTATTAGTTGTTTAGGTAAATTTTTTATGGACATTTTAACTCTATTGAACTCTAACCAAAAAGGTTCAATCTTCCAAGAATAAAAACCTCCTAATAACCCTAAACCGAACCCTGCGGTTAAGGATGTTTTAATGAATTTTCTTCGCTCCATAATATACTTTTTTTAGCAACGATAATGGAGGTTTCAAATTGTAAATAAAAAGTGAAAAAATATTAAATTAATAAATAGTTATTACTAGGTTTCTCGAACCTCCTGAGTTTCTGAACTCACAAAGATAAATACCCTGCCATGTCCCTAAATTTAATTTGTAATTTGTAATTGGAATGTGGATACTTGAGCCAACTAAAGACGACTTAAGATGTGCAGGCATATCATCACTACCTTCATAGGTGTGTGTCTAATTATATTGGTTTTCTGGAATTAGAATGTTGAAGCTACTTTCAAAATCTACCAAAACACTTGGGTCAGCTGCTTCGTTAATTGTTAATCCTGCAGAGGTGTTTTTTATAAAAACATGCATTAAACCAGTTTCTGGAAGGCTGGGAATTTTCTTTAGAATACTGTCTGTTATAACATGAAAGCCTCTCGTAAAGGAAGGTAACGTTATTTGGTATTGTTGCATTTATTTCCAGTTTTGATGGGGGGTAGGGGCTTGAATAGCTATTTTTTTTTTGCTAACAGGATGTATGAACTCAATAATTTTGGCATGTAAGCAAATTGATTTGTCTTTATTTGCTGAGGGAGCACCATATTTTATATCCCCAACAATAACGCATCCAATTGAGGAAAGTTGAACTCTAATTTGATGAGGTCTTCCTGTTAAAGGTTTCACTTCTAATAGATTTTTAATTTGATTATTTTTTAAGTGGGTATATATTAATTCTGATTTTTTGCCTTTTGAAACCTCTTTATCGTGAGCATAAGTTTTGTTTCTTGAAGAATCTTTTACAAGAAAATGAACTAATTTTTGATGCTCAATTATTGGAATATCAGTACATTTTGCCCAGTATGTTTTTCTGATTTCTTTGTTTTGAAACATTTTATTCAACCGCTGCAGAGCTTTACTTGTTTTGGCAAATATAATTGCACCTGATACAGGCCTGTCGAGTCTATGTACCGTCCCTATAAAAACATTTCCTGGCTTTTTATCTCTCCTTTTTATAAATTTCTTTATTTTTTCGGATAAAGGCTCATCTCCAGTTTTATCACCTTGTGTAATATCCCCCGGTTTTTTATTTACGATAATAATATGGTTGTCCTCATAAAGAACTTCCATCACTAATACTGTTCTTGATTATTTGGGAAGTCTCCTTTTTGAACATCAACGCAATATTTATTAACAGCATCTTTCATGTCTTCATAAAGGTTTAAATAACGCCGCAAAAACCTTGGTGAGAACTCGTGCGTCATTCCAAACATATCATGAGAGACCAGAACCTGACCGTCGCAACCATTACCCGCTCCTATTCCAATAACAGGTATAGAAATGGATTGGGCAATTTTTGCTCCTAGCTCAGCAGGTACTTTCTCTAAAACTAAAGCGAAAACTCCAGCCTTTTCCAGTTTCTTAGCGTCCTCAATTAGCTTTTTCGCTTCGGCATCTTCTTGAGCTCTAACAGAATAAGTGCCAAATTTATAAATGCTTTGAGGGATTAGTCCCAAATGTCCCATTACTGGAATTCCTGCGAGTAGTATCCTTTTAATTGAATCAACAACATCATCACCTCCTTCCAGTTTTACAGCATGTGCCCCGGACTCTTTCATGATTTTTATTGAGGAGGAAAGTGCTTCTTTTGTGTTCCCTTGATAGGAACCAAAAGGAAGATCAACTACAATCATAGCTCTTTCTGCTCCTCTTACTACGGAGGAAGCGTGATAAATCATTTGATCGAGGGTAATTGGTAATGTAGTTTCATGACCAGCCATAACGTTACTTGCCGAATCACCAACTAATATAACATCGGCTCCTCCTGCATCAACAATCTTTGCCATTGTATAATCATAGGCGGTAAGCATGCTTATCTTGTGACTGGAACTTTTCATTTCCTGAAGAGTCTTTGTAGTTATTCTTCTTTTTTCTTTGAATTGTACCGTCATTATTTTAGTCTTTAAGTTCAGTTTTATTGACCTTTATCTTTACTGATTTTGTAGAATCTATGGATGATGGTATAAATTTGTTTTCATCAACTTCTAAATCCTCATCAATGTCCAGAGTGTGAAAATAAATAGAATCTTTTTTTAATAACTCAATTGCTCCAACAGTATCAAGAGGAATATCGATTTGTTTTTTCTTTCCAAGAGTATCTAACGGAATATTTACTGATTTTTTCTTTGCTAGTTGCAGTAAATTTGAGTCATTTGATATTTTCTGAGTACTATCCGGCAGTAAAACAATTAGTGAATCTTTAATTATATTAATGGATGTTATAGATTTACTTTCTGAGTTTACCAAAGAATCGATTCGATTAGCATTTAATGAATCTTCTACTTTCAATTCGGGTCGCACAGCAACCAATAAATATTTAGAGGAGTCAGACGATGATCTTCTTGACTCTTTATCTAATGAGTCAGTTTGGTTGGGTAAGCTTTTTTCTAAATTCCTCGTATTCATAGAGTCAATGGATGTGATAGTAATAGTTGAAATTTCAGATGGTTTAGAAGGCGATTTAGTAATAAAAAAAGTTGAATCAATTCCTTTGGTTAATTTTGATTCGGCTATTTCTAATTTTAGTTGACTCAATTCTTCATCCATAAAACCTATTTTCGTTTTGTTTTCCATAATTTCGTTCTCAAGGGAGTCTTGAATAAAATTTGATTTATCATAAAGCGATTGAATGACTGAAAAAGCATCTAAAATTGAATCTCGCTCATGACGAACCATTCTGAGCTTTGTAAGAATTTCTACAGATTGAAATTGATTTACTGAATCAGAACTTATTGAAGAGTTTATTTCATGTTTTTTTATAATTGCTTTAATTACAGCATTTTCTTCATTAATAGTTTGAAGCTGCTTCTCTAAAATCTTTATTGCCGAAATAGCTGTTATGTCATCATTATTGTATTTTGACATTATAACAATAGTTTTTAAGCTGTCATTTTCGTTTTTTAAAGTTTCAATCTGTTGGTTTAAGTTGTCTAAATTAACCTCAGGTTCTACTCCGGGAATATCCAACTTATATACGTTGTAATAATATATTTTTGCTTCAGCATTTGGTCCAATATAAGCACCAAACTTACCTTTTTCATAAGAGTTATTTAAAAATGAATATAAATATTTCCCGTTGATGTATATGTCAAATTTACCTCTAAACCCTTTTATTTCTATTGTGTTATCTCGTTCGGGAGATGCAATTATTTTAGATTTCAGCCAACCATTAACTCCTTCTTTAGTTATAAATGCACCTGTTCCCAATTCCTTAATTCTGAACTTTTTTCTCTTATTCAGCTCAAAAACAAAACCTCCTTTACCTCCTTTTTGTGCAAGAAATATTAGGCCAACACTACTCTGCATAGTTCCGGTTAAAGCTAAATTAATTTTTGATTTAATATAAAAGTTTTTACTGGTTTCATCAGCATTAACAATTATAGCTCTTGGAGATGCAATTTTTCTTTTCATGTAATAATAACCATCTCCATAGACACCCCAGAATTTCGGATTAGAACTAGAGGTGATTATGAAGTTTTTGTTAATATCTGTAAATCCTTCAGAAAAAACTTTTTCAACTTTTTCATTCACTACATAGGGTTGAGCTAAACTCATTAGTCCAGGTAGTGTTAAACTCAGAAACAAAGAAATGTATCGGTAACACATAAATTTAATTTGGTATAAAAATAACAACTTAAAACCGCCCTAGAAAACAAAAAAGTCTAAACTTTCTTTAAAAATGGCTTCTCATATATATTGTTACTAAAGCCTTATTCTTCTCCTTTGAATAATTTAGGAGAATAAACAGGGTGGTTCGGAAACTCCTCGTTTATCTTCTGAATCATATATTGTGCCGAATATCCTGATAACCGTCTGTTTTCATTGGGTTGATGATGTAGACAATAAAAATTGGTTACACCGCATGAAACCCATTCTTTTATTTGTTCGATCCACAGGTTTATTCGGTGGTAATCTATTTCCTGAATACCATTTCCAACAAATCTTATGAATGCAGTATCATTACTAACAGACGTATGTACAACTTCTCTTTTTCCAGCTGTGTCTGTTATTACATTAGCAATATTGTGTTTATTCAAAACTTCGTAAAGTTCGTAGGATTGGTTAAATATTGGGTTACGAATTTCAACAGCAAAACTTTGTTCCTTTGGAAGATATCCTAAAAACTTATCTAATTCTTCTAGTCTTTCCGAACCAAAACTATTTTGCAACAAAATAAATGTGGTTCCTGCCTTTTGACCCATTGTATCCATGGAAACTAAAAAATCATCAAGCCGTGAAAGAACATCCTTATAAAGTAAGTCTTTACGGATTGATATAATCTGAGGCATCTTAAATGAAAATTTAAAACTGTCGGGAACACTATTTTTCCATTTGTCTAGTGTAGATAGTTTAGGTGTTCCATAGCGAGTAGAATTTACTTCAACCGTATTAAATTGCTTCGCATATTCTAATAAAAAGTTTTTTTGTGGTGTGTTTTTAGGATAAAAATGACCTTTAAAATCCTTGTCGGACCATACTGAAGTGCCAATATAAAAATGGAGAGGTGTATTATTTTTTTGTGGATATTTCGTTTTGGTGAAATCTGGTATTGAAGGAATAGAAAAATCTACATCACTGATATCCGATAAAAATCCATATTTCATTCTAAATCAGATTTTTTTATTAGTAAAGGATCAAATACAAAATATTGGAGGGTAGTTAACTCGTTATTAAAGCAAATTCCATAAAATCGATCTGGATCAAAAGCCATGGGTAATCCGATGGAATTAGTAGAACCAAAGGGCATCTTTTTTTTATAGCCTTTTACAGTTGTTGTTTTCCCTAGAAAATTAGTTACAGATAAAGAAAACCAAATATTTTGTGTTTTTATTTTGTTTAGAACGGCATCTTTAACTGAGCTCGTAAGAATATTTTCTGCTGCAATTGATTTGAAATTTAACAGATAGTTTTTGATAGCTATCGGATTAGAGATTACTCTTTGCTTTTTTTGAAACAAAGCATAGTCTGATTTTTCTAATTTAATTTCAAAATTATTTTCAGGCGCACTTGGATATTCAAGTTTAACAGATTGAATTGCGTTTTTTGGAAAAAAGAAAATTTTTAAATCTCTCCATGTATTTGGATTGGGTTCATATCTTGGTGTTAGATATCCCTCAAATCCAATTAAATGAGTTAAAAAAGGAGTAGTAAAGTTTTCACCAGATTCTTCATCTATTAACAACATATAGGTTCCTGTTGTTGACCCATCAGCACTTCCAATAAAATAACTTTTTACTAAGTTGTTTTTTGAAAAAAATTCAGCCTTTATATTATTAGTCGCTAAATTTTTTAAAATTCTTACTTCTTGTGCTTTGGTAACCCTTTGCTTTACTTTTATTTTTTTCGCAGTTTTTAAAAGTGTTTGGATTCTTATTTCTCGAGCAACATAATTTCCATTTACCCTCCAAACATCATTTTCTTTTGTAAGTGTAACTTGTGTTCCTTTTTTGTCTGCAAGAAAAATTTTGTCAATCCTATTAATTTCTTTTATTCCAAAATTACGTGCGTCTTCTTGACTTAAATTATCATCTGTCGAGTAAAAAAAGAAGTAACCACCTATAATCAGGAAAAAAAATGAAATTATAAATACAGTGAGTTGTTTTTTCATATTATTTTGAAAAACGTATTTTTCTAAAAATAATAAAGCCAAAACTAATTAAAAGTATGATTCCGATTGGTAAGGCTGTATTTATAATTTTAATAAACCCTTTGTTTTCTTCTACTAATTTAGAATCTAGTAGGCGCATTTTAATTTTTTTTGATCGAACA
>CEVX01010154.1_pt1 | contig 10961 bp, 5 predicted proteins | sample 356561 | NCBI WGS metagenome assembly CEVX01 (sample SAMEA2623886, study PRJEB7988) | marine metagenome | biome: marine biome (ENVO:00000447); feature: surface water layer (ENVO:00002042); material: "saline water (ENVO:00002010), including plankton (ENVO:xxxxxxxx)" | depth 5 m | reverse complement strand
TTTAAAGCAATTTTATTTGGTACAGTTTTAATGGTTTTACTGGATGTTTTAATTGAACCGGTTGCTCCGGAAATGGGTTTTTGGATTTTTGAAAATTTAACTGCTCCCTTAAAAAACTATTTTGGATGGTTTTTAATTGGACTTCCTGTCCAATTTGTTTTTCATTATGGAATCGATAAAAAAGAATTAACCTTTTCTTTCAATTTACTATTAATTCAATTTTTATTTTTTGGATTTATGAATATTTTAGCCCTGTAGTTCAACGGATAGAATAGAAGTTTCCTAAACTTTAGATCTAGGTTCGATTCCTAGCAGGGCTACGAAGCTGTAACAGTTAACTTACCACCAGAGTAAGATGTTGTAAAACATTTAAGTGCTCCCCCAGCGGTTCCGCTGGTTGTACAATCTGTAGGATAGCTGTTGTTGTGTTGACCACATTTAAACTTATCTTGAGAGGAGTTGTATGTCCAATTTGTTCTAACCCCCTGATGAGGACAACTATTTGTGAAGGCTCTGTATGTTGAGGAATCTATTTTTAAAAGCAGCATTTTTTGAGCAGTAAAATTCATCCAACCATTACTATTTAAAGTTGAAAATGCCGAATGATTTAGATCTATCACCACCGTGTTCCCACTTACGGTATATCCATTAGTATTATTATTTCCACCACCATTTCCAGGATCAATAGTGTCTTCTCCTCCTGATGAACAGGCTTCTAACATGGTAACACCAACGAAAGCTAAAGCAACTGTAGGACAGACATTTGTGAGGAACTCTCTTCTTTTATTTTTCATATATAATAAAACTAATGTAAAATGTTTTTAGAATTGGTCTAAATTGTTAGTTTTACATTTCTATTTATTATAATTAAATAAAAATAAATTATGGATATTTCCACTTTAGATATTATCGTTTTCATTTCCTATTGTTTAATAATTCTTTTTATAGGTCTATATGTTTCGAGAGAAAAAGGAGGAAAAGCTAAAAGCGCTGAAGATTATTTTTTAGCTGGAAAATCACTTCCATGGTGGGCAATTGGAGCTTCTTTAATTGCTGCAAATATTTCAGCTGAGCAATTTGTTGCGATGAACGGTTCAGGTTTTGCTGCTGGATTAGCGATTGCTTCTTATGAGTGGATGGCAGCAATTACTCTTTTGGTTGTTGGAAAGTATTTTTTGCCAATATTTATTGAAAAAGGTTTATATACTATTCCTGAATTTATTGAAAAAAGATTTAGTGCTAATTTAAAAACTATTCTCGCTATTTTTTGGATTGCTTTATTTGTATTTGTTAATCTAACTACAGTACTTTTTTTAGGAGCTAAGGCTTTGGATATTGTAATTGGTACAGGAGACGGCAGCTTACTTTTTGGTAGTATTATAGGTCTTGGTTTATTTGCTGCAGCATACTCTCTTTGGGGAGGTCTAGCTGCTGTAGCATGGACAGATGTAATTCAAGTTGTTCTTTTAATTTTTGGTGGCTTAATGATGACTTACTTTGCTCTTTCTAATGTCACTGATTCAGGAAGTTTTGTTGATGGTATGGTGCACGTTTATAATACGGTACCCGAAAGGTTTACTATGATAGTTTCCAAAGGAGAAATTATAAATACGAATGGACAGGATACATGGGAAAATCTTCCAGGAATTGCTGTTTTAGTAGGAGGAATGTGGGTTGCTAACCTATATTATTGGGGATTTAATCAATATATTATCCAAAGAACCCTTGCTGCTAAAAATTTAAGAGAAGGACAAAAGGGAATTGCTTTTGCAGCTTTCCTTAAACTTTTAATGCCTGTAATTGTTGTTGTTCCTGGAATAGTTGCATATGTAATGAATATGGATGCTGGTGTTTTTGATCCGTCAACTGTTGATCAAAGTTTTGTTGGAGAAAATGGTCTTATTGCAAACGATAATGCAGCTCCATGGTTAATTAAAAACTTTATACCCTCTGGCTTTTTAGGTTTAATTTTAGCTGCTCTTGCTGCAGCAATAGTATCCTCTTTAGCATCAATGTTAAATTCTACATCCACTATTTTTACAATGGATATTTATAAATCTTTTATTAATAAAGAGGCTTCAGATAAGTCAACTGTAAGAGTTGGGAGAATAACAGCTTTAGTTTCATTAATTATTGCAATGATTATTGCTCCTCAATTAGGAACTTTGGGAGAAGTTTTTCAATTTATTCAAGAATATACTGGAGTAGTTAGTCCAGGAATACTTGCTGTATTTTTAATGGGTCTATTTTACAAAAAAGCAACCAACAACGCTGCTATATGGGGTGTTATCTCCTCCATTCCTGTTGCTATGTATTTTAAAGTTGTTCCATCTAATTGGTTTCTTGCAGAGACTCCATTTATGAATCAAATGGGAATTACTTGTTTAGCAACAATATTTATAATTTTTGCAATAAGTTATATTGAGGGTAATAAGGACAATCCTAAAGGAATTGCTTTAAGTAGAAAATTGTTTGAAACCTCACCATCATTTAATATTGCAGCCATGGTTATTTGTATTATTACCACTTTTTTATATGCTTTTCTTTGGTAGGTAAATTGTAATATTCTTTTTTTCAACTATACATAGTTTTACTGCGTGTTTGTAAAATTTGTTATAAATTTGATATGATTTTAATGTTAAAATCTATTTAACTTATTAATTATCAGGTTTTTGAAAAAATATTTTTTAATTTTTTTTATTTCTTTTAGCGTTAATTCACAATTACTTTCGCCTATACAATCATTTTCACCTGATCAATATAATGCTGCAAATCAAAATTGGGATATAACCCAGTCTGATGAAAATGATATATTTTTTGCTAATAATGATGGTTTATTAAAGTACAATGGTTCCCGTTGGACTACCTATTCTTCACCTAACGGATCTATAGTTCGTTCTATTAAGGCCGTAAAAAATAGAGTTTATGCAGGATTATATGAAGATTTTGGTTATTGGGAAAAAGACATAAGTGGTAATCATATTTATGTTTCTTTAGTCAATGAAAATGAGTTAACGGTTGATAATGATGAGGAGTTTTGGAATATCTTATATTATGATGATTGGTTGATTTTCCAATCTTTTAAACGACTTATAATGTACAATGACGTTAGTCGTGAAATCAAAACATTTGAACCTTCCAAAAATATATTTAACTCTTTTATAGTAGAAAAAAGAATATATTATACCCTAAGTTCAGGGCTTTATACAATCGAGAATGGAAATGAGAAGCTTATTTCAAATGATACTAGACTAAAAAACACAAATCAGTATCCACATATTTTAAACATTTTTAAAAAAGACAATAGTATATTGATTGTTACTGATAAATTAGAGTTTTTAGAATTGCTGCCTAATGGAAATTTAATTGATTTATATTCTTTATCTAATAATCCTTTATTTAGCGGGATCTCAGTTTTTAAAACTATTCGTTTAAAAGATGGAGGTTTTGCTATAGGGACTGTTGGGCGAGGTCTAATGTTGATTGATAAAAATGGAAATTTGATAAAAATTATTGATAAATCTCAAGGGTTTATTAATAACACTATTTTGTCTTTATATGAGGACTCAAAAAATAATTTATGGTTAGGTTTAGATAATGGAATTTCTTTAATTAATAGTGAATCTGCCTTTAAAATTTATAATGATTCTGATGGTATCTTAGGTACTGTTTATGCCTCAAAGTTTTATAAAGGGATATTGTATGTAGGAACTAATCAAGGCCTTTTTTATAAGAAACCTTTGGACACTAAATTTAAATTAGTTCCCAATACCAGCGGACAAGTTTGGAGTTTAACAATAATAAATGACTCCTTGTTTTGTGGTCATAATAATGGATCTTTTGTTATTGAGCGTGGTTTCGCTTCCAAAATTGAAAACACCACTGGAAGTTGGACCTTTAGAAAAGTTTCTGAATCTTCAGAACTAATTCTGGAAGGAGGTTATTCAGGGATTAATGTATTAACTAAAAAAGATGATAAATGGGTTGTTAGAAATAAAATAAAAGGGTTTGACATATCCTCTAGATTATTAGAAATATCTAAAAATGGAAAAATCATTGTAAGCCATGGATATAAGGGGATTTATAAGCTCTCTTTGAGTCCAGATTTTTATAATTTAAAAAATGTAATAATGGATTCAACTGTTACAATTGGCGGAAACGCAAGTTTAGCAAAATTTGGAAATGAGATTTATTATAATTTCAGTGGAGGGTTTTATAAATACGATGAGTTAAAAGATGTTTTTAACAGAGATATTTTTCTTTCAAATCTCTCTGACAAAGAATTAATAAACGGAATTATTATAAATGATAACAATAATAAACTTTGGTTATTCTCGGAAAATTATATGCATTACGTATATAAGGATTTAATGTCCAATGAAAATAAAATAAAATCTATAATATTTCCTGAGAAATTACGTAAAACAGTTTTTGAAAATATCTCTAGAATTAAAAATGAGGAATATATAATAGGAACTAATAATGGTTATATTTTATTTGATTTGGAAAAATATTTTTTAAACTCACCATCAATTCAATTGGAAAGAGTTGAAGTAAGTAATAGAAACGAATTACCTTTCCCGGTTACTATTAATGAAGGCTTACAGTTAGATTATAGAACAAATAATATTAATTTTTATTTTAATAGTTCTAATTTTCAAAAGTTTGAGACCGTAGAGTATCAACATCTTTTAGAGGGATATATGGAACAGTGGAGTTCTTTCAATGAAGATTCAAACATTACATTTAGTAATTTAAGATTTGGGGACTATAACTTTAAAGTAAGATCTAAAATTGGAAATACTATTTCAGATGATATTAAGTCTTTTGAGTTTTCTATTGAACGCCCTTGGTACGGCTCAAATTTCATGATAGCTAATTATGCTTTACTCTTAGGTGTACTCTTCTTTATTTTTAATAATTACTATGTAAATTTTTATCGAAAAAAAGAAGAGAAAATGATTAGAATAAACCAAAGTCAGCTTGAATTAAAAGAAATTGAAAAGAAACAGGCCTTAATGTCTATTGAAAATGAAAAGCTATCTCAAGATATTGACGGAAAAAATAGAGAACTAGCTATTTCAACTATGAGTATGATTAAAAAAAATCAGTTTTTAAGTAAGATTAAAAGTGATTTAAAGGAAGCTGAGTCCTCTTCAAAAATTTCCTCAGTTATAAAAGTAATTGACAGACATTTAAACAATCAAGATGATTGGAAATTTTTTGAAGAAGCCTTTAATAACGCTGATAAGGATTTTCTTAAAAAGGTAAAGAATTACCACCCATCTCTTACAAATAACGACTTACGCTTGTGCGCGTACCTAAGGCTAAATCTTTCTTCAAAAGATATTGCACCTTTACTTAATATCTCTTTAAGTAGCGTTGAAATTAAGCGTTATCGACTTAGAAAAAAGATGAATTTATCACGAAATGAGGGACTTACAGACCATCTTCTAAGCTTATAGTTTTGCTTAGATTATCATATTTTAACTATACATAAACTATACATATGTTATTATTTATATTTTAGATTGATAATTTTAAATCCTTTGTTTTTTCATTTTAATTAAATATGCCTCTATAAATTACACAATTCATATTTTTTTTATATAAAATTAATCAATTCAGTAATTTTGTAAAGGTTATTTATGTTTTCTTAACAGTATATATGTCTTAAGTTTACTTTTTTTATAAATCAACATATAACATGAAAACAAAATTTTTAACAAAGCTGTCAACCTTTATTTTGATGTTCGCATTTGGTTTTTCCATGCACTCTCAAACAATAACAGGTTCAGTTACTGACGAAAATGGTGTTGCCCTTCCTGGTGCAACCGTTTTGGTCGAGGGAACTACTAATGGGGTTTCCACTGATTTTGATGGGAATTATTCTATAAACGCCTCTAGTGATGATACATTAGTATTTAGTTTTATTGGATACGCATCTCAATCTATTTTAGTTGGATCTTCTTCAACTATAAATGTAACTTTAAACGCAGATAATCTTCTTGACGAAGTAGTTGTTACCGGATATGGATCTCAAAAGGCTTCTAATATTTCAGGTTCTGTTTCTATAGTTTCTGGTGAAGATGTCGAAAAATTAAAACCCTTAAGAATTGAAGACGCTCTTCAAGGCCAAACTGGTTTAAACGTTATTTCCAGTCCTAATCCTGGGGGTAAACCCTCAGTTCTTATTAGAGGAATAACCTCATTTTCTGGAACAGATCCACTTGTTGTTATTGATGGTATTAATTCGTCTCTTTATGATATGGATGCTATTAGTCCCTCTGATATTGAAAGTGTTTCCGTTTTAAAGGATGCTTCTACTACAGCTATGTATGGAGTTAGAGGTGGTAGTGGTGTAATAGTTATTACTACAAAATCCGGAAAGAAAAATCAAGATACAGTATTTTCCTTAGACACATCATTTGGAATGCAAGAAGTTGACCATCATATAGATGTTTTAAATGCTTCACAATACGCTGCAATGCTTAATGAAGGTAGCGTAACTTCGGGTGGGCCACTTATTTTTTCAGATCTTTCTGGACTTGGTGTTGGAACCAATTGGCAAAAAGAACTTTTTAACGCTGCCCCTATTTCAACTACTAATTTTTCAGCGTCTGGAGGTTCTGAAAACTCAACTTATTTCATTTCTGCAGGTTATACTGCCCAAGAGGGTGTTGCCGGTGGAGGTGATAAAGATTTCTTTGATAGATCTACATTTTCTGCAAATTTCACCACAGATATGTCAGATAAATTAAAAGCAATTGTTCACACTAAGTATTCGAATATCCAAGGCAATGGCCATGGTGGAGGTCAAATTTTTAATGCTTTAAATTTTGATCCTACAGTTCCAGTTATGACAGATGGAAAATACAGTACTAGTAGTACAATTACGCAGGAGGTTATAAATCCTATGGCTGGATTGAGTAATTCTTACAGTGATAATAAAACTGATAAATTAATTGGTAAAATTGAATTGCAATACCAATTAATGGATAATTTTAAAATAACTTCTAGAATTGGTTATTCGTCAATTTGGCAACAACAAAAATCTTTTAGTCCACTTCGTTTTTATGGTATTGGTCACAATAGTACAAATGCTAATGCTGATTTATCTCCGAGGACCGTAGATGATCATAGTAGGGTTTCTGAAATGAAACAAAATTGGTTTAACTACACATATGAAATTTTTGGTAATTATGACTTTAATATAAATGAAGAACATAATTTTAATGTCTTTGCTGGATTTACTATTGGTAAGCAAACAAACAACGGACTAAATGGAAGCAACGTAGATGTTCCTAATAATTCATGGACTTATGCAGACCTTAGTTCTGCAACAGGAGGTGTAGAGGATCAAACAACAGGTTCATGGCAAGGAGTTAGTAGAAGTGTTTCGTTAATGGGAAGAGTAGAATATGACTATAAAGAAAAATATTTAGCCTCTTTAACAGTTAGAAGAGACGGTTCTACCTCATTTGGTAAAAATAACAAGTTTGCTATTTTTCCATCTGCCTCATTTGGTTGGGTTGCATCTAATGAAGATTTTTTCAATTCATCCATAATAAATTTTCTGAAAATAAGAGCTAGCTATGGATCAGTTGGAAACGACAATGCTTCTCCACAGTTTGGAACCATCTCAAATTTTCCAAAATATACTTTTGGTGATGTTATAACTTCGGGATCTACATTATTAGGAATTCCAAATGACGATGTTTCTTGGGAAAATCAAATTCAAACTAATGCTGGGATTGATTTAGTGTTATTTGATTCTAAATTAAGATTTACCGCTGACTACTTTATTAAGACAGTGGATGATTTATTATTTAGCCCAACTTTATCCCTCTACTTAGGGATACCTGCTTATCCAGTTGCTAATATTGGAAAAACAGAAACAAAAGGTTTCGAAATAAGCTTGTCCTACAATAATGATATCTCTGAAAACATCAGCTTTAGCAATACATTTAATTTTACAACTGCTGAGAATTTAGTAAAAGAAATTAACAACGGAGATAAATATATTTGGGGAAGTGGATATGGAATTCCATTCACAAGTTTAACTCAATTTAGACAAGGTGAATCTCCAGGTATTTTTTGGGGATATAAAACTAATGGCTTATTTCAGAATCAGTCTGACATAAGTAATCATGCAACTCAAGACAATGCACAACCTGGTGACATTAGATATGTAGATGTTAATGGAGATAATAAAATTGATTCTGAGGACAGAACCAAAATTGGAGATCCATTTCCTGACTTTACTTTAGGTTGGAATTTTGGGTTGAACATACACGATTTTGACATATCAGTGTTCACTTATGCTTCTGTCGGAAATGATATATTTAGAGGATATGAAAGAGGTTTAAATTATACTAATAAATTTGCTTCTGTTTTAAACAGATGGACAGGTGAGGGAACTAGCACAACAGAACCTCGATACTCTTTTATTGATGCAAATAATAATTCTAGAGCTTCAGACAGATATGTTGAAGATGGTAGTTATGTTAAAATTAAAAACATTCAGTTAGGATACAACGTTCCATTAAGTGAAGCGTCCCCTTTTACGAGTTTAAGAGTATATGCCCTTGCTAAAAATGCATTTACATTTACAGACTACACAGGATATGACCCTGAAATTTCTAACGGAGGTGGGCCAGTACTAGATACAGGAGTTGACAGAGGAACGTACCCCTCTCCTAGAGTTATTTCTCTTGGTTTAAACATTAAATTTTAAAAATATACACAATGAAAAACAAAATTTTTAATAACATATTATTGATCGTTCTTTCCTTAGGATTTATAGGGTGTGAAGATTATGTTGACTACGATGCATCTGAAGCTTACACTATTGTTGCAGATGATTACTTCAAAACCTCTGCAGATTATGAAGCAGCTTTAGTTGGAACCTACGATGTTCTTCAATGGAATATTTATAGTGTTATGATTGGAGATATTGCCTCCAATAATTCATTATGTGGAGGAGAAAGTGCTACAGACGTTATTGGATTACAAAAAATTGATGACATGATTCATGTACCTCAAAATGATCAATTAACTAGTACTTGGAAATGGCTTTATGAAGGTATAAACAGAGCGAATTATTTAGTTGAAAACAAAGATAAATTAGAATTTTCTAGAAAAGCGGAGCTTTATGGAGAAGTAATGTTTTTAAGAGCTTACTATTATTTTGAGCTGGTTAAAATTTTTGGTGATGTACCATTGTTTACTCAATCTAGATTAACCGCTTCAGATTCTAATACTTTGACAAGAGCTGCTAAAGCTACAGTATATGCTCAAATTGAAAAAGATTTGCAAGATGCTATTGCTGCTTTACCTGCTGCAAAAAGTACAAATGGTAGAGCAACTTCTTTTACAGCTCATGCGCTTTTAGGAAAAGTTTATTTATATCAAGACAAATTTGAGGAGGCTGCAACTATATTAGAACCATTAATTGGTTTATACACCTTACCCTCCAGTCTTCAATCTGTATTTTATAATTCAGGCCAAAATGGTCCTGAATCAGTTTTTGAAGTACAACACTCAAAAAATTCTAACTGGTTTGATTGGGGGTTTCCTCAAGGTTCGGAAGGAAGTTTTGCAATTATTCATCACGGTCCAAGAGGATATAATGGATCTGTATATGCTTCAGGTTGGAGTTTCAATGTTCCATCTCAAGACCTTTATGATGCCTATGATGCAGCGGATACAAGAAGAGGGGTAGCGATTTTAGATATTGTCGCCTGGGCTGCTAGTACAGGAGCAGAATATTCTGAGGGATATGAACACACAGGATACTTTAATCACAAATATATTCCTAGAGCTGGTTTAAGTGGTGCTCAACAAGAGTTAAATTATGGAATTAATTATAGAGCAATTAGATATGCTGATGTATTATTAATGGCTGCAGAAGCTAATAGTAGAAAAGCATCTCCTAATGATTCAAAAGCTCAAAATTACCTTAATCAAGTTAGAGCTAGAGCCTTTGGAAATAATTCAAGAGCAAGTTCATCAACAGGAGCAACTTTAACTAAAGAAATTTGGAATGAGAGAAGATTAGAATTAGCCATGGAAGGTCACAGATTTTTTGATCTTGTAAGGACTGGCGAAGCTGCTGCAACTATTCCTGGGTTTATTGCCGGAAAACACGAGGTTTTCCCAATTCCTCAAACAGAAATCGATATTTCTGGATTAACTCAAAATGCAGGATATTAATTTTTAATTAAAAAAACATGAAAACAATAAAACAAATTTTTACATTACTTTTCGTCTTTGCAGCTATAATTAGCTGTAATGAGGACTTCATGGAAGAAACTGATTTTGGAATTGTTGCCCCATCAGAAGTTGGTGCTGCTTTTCAAATCACACAAGATAATACAGGTCTTGTTACAATAACCCCTACGGCTGTAAATGCTATATCTTTTGATATTGATTTCGGAGATGGTAGTGCAGTCGCAACTGGAATAGTTGCTGGTAAAAATGTGAAGCATACTTTCACTGAAGCAACACACACTTTAAAAGTGACTGCTAAGGGTTTAAATAATTTAAAAACAACCGCTGATGTACAATTAGTGGTGTCTTTTAAGGCCCCTGAGAATCTAGTTGTGGCAATTACGAACGATGAATCTGTTTCAAAACAGGTTAATGTGGTAGCTACAGCTGATTATGCTACAACTTTTGATTTTTTACCTGGTGAAGCAGATGCTGTAGCAGTGTCCGCAAATATTGGTGAAACGGCTTCATTCGTTTATAAAGCGGCGGGTACTTATGCAGTAAAGGTAACTGCAAAAGGTGGTGCAATAGCTACAACCGATTATTCGGTTGACTTTGAAGTAACTGCCTTACTTCAGCCTACAACTTCTGCCCCAACTCCTAAAGACAGGCCAAGTTCAAGTGTTGTTTCAATTTTCTCTGATAAATATACAGATGTAGCAAATGTTGATTTGTATCCTAATTGGGGA
>CEVX01018781.1_pt1 | contig 10976 bp, 7 predicted proteins | sample 356561 | NCBI WGS metagenome assembly CEVX01 (sample SAMEA2623886, study PRJEB7988) | marine metagenome | biome: marine biome (ENVO:00000447); feature: surface water layer (ENVO:00002042); material: "saline water (ENVO:00002010), including plankton (ENVO:xxxxxxxx)" | depth 5 m | reverse complement strand
TTTTTTTTATTAATAAGATTGAATCTTAATTTATCTTAATAGTTTTTTTTAAACAAGTTATTCCAGTTCCACTTACTATTACTCTTTCACTTTTATTTTCACAGAATATTTCACCGCCACGTTTTGAAAGCTGCTTTGCCAACATTATTTTTTTATTTAATTTCCTAGACCAAAATGGAATTAATGTGCAATGGGCTGATCCTGTTACTGGGTCTTCTAATATAGTGGCTTGGGGAGTAAAAAAACGAGAAACAAAATCACAGTTTTTCCCAGGTGCGGTTACAATAACTCCACCTGGATTAATATTAATTAAATCAAAAATGTTGCGATCAATTTTTATCCTTTCAATATCTGTTTGATTTTCATATAAGAGCAGATAGTCACGGGCTTTATAAATCTCTAGAGGTGAAATATTTAAAGCATTGGAAATTTCTTTCGGCAGACTAGCTAATTTACCTTCACGTTTTGGCAAATCCATATGGTAAATATCCTTTGAACAACTCACTTTGAGTTGTCCACTTTTAGTTTGGAATAGTATAAATTCTTTATTGTATTTTAAGTGTTTTTTTAGGCAATGTGCAGCAGCTAATGTAGCATGTCCACAAAGATCCATTTCAATTTCAGGAGTAAACCAGCGTAAATGTATTTTATTTTCTTTTTTAATAAAAAAGGCTGTTTCTGGCACCCCATTTTTCTTAGAAATTGCTAACATCGTTTCATCTTTCAGCCATGTATTTAGTCTTATAACACAAGCTGGATTTCCACCATTAAGTTGGTTTGAAAAAGCATTAATTCGGTACATTACAAGTTCCATGTATTACAACAATTTTAACTACTATAAAACTAAACTTTAAATTTCATTAGTTAAAAAAAATAAGTTTTTTATTTTGTATGTAATTTGTTGTGTTTTATAATTTTTTAAACCCAAAAAATGAATGTATTTTGCCTACCGTTATTAAAGTGTTTATGTCAGAAATAATTAATTAACAATTCCAATTATTTTAATGAAATCTATTGAAAAAATATTTGTAGGTAAAAACCTTACCCATAATAAAGAAAATCAAGTTTCTGGTAGTGAGGTAACGATTGGCAACGAACTTTTTTATAAAATTTGTAATGTTGATGCTATGCGTCCTTTTTTTATGAGTATTGTAAGTAATTCCAATCATTGGCTTTTTATTTCAAGCTCTGGTGGCCTTTCTGCCGGAAGAAAAAATAGTAATCATGCTTTATTTCCATATTATACAGATGATAAAATCACAGAATCTAGTGAATATTCTGGATCTAAATCAATTTTTTTAATAACAAACTCTAGTATTACTTCTTTGTGGGAGCCTTTTTCAAAACGTCACCAGGGAATTTATAATGTCACTAGAAATTTATATAAAAATATCTATGGTAATAAGCTTATTTTTGAAGAGATAAATCACGATTTAGAGGTCTCGTTCAGTTATGAATGGAATACAAGTGACAAATATGGTTTTGTAAGAAAGTCTATATTAAAAAATAATTCAGATTCCCTGACTAACATTAGATTACTAGACGGGATACAAAATATTTTACCCTATGGAGTTGAGGTCGACTTGCAAAACAGCACTAGTAACTTAGTAGATGCTTATAAAAAATGTGAACTTGAGAAGGACTCAGGAATTGGTATATTCTCTTTAAGCTCAATAATAGTAGATAAAGCAGAACCAAGTGAAGCTCTCAAAGCAAATATTGTTTGGTCAGTTGGTTTGAAAAAATCTAAAAAACTTATTTCATCTCTGCAGTTGGATGATTTTAGACTTGGTAATAAAATCATTCAAGAGCATGATATTAAAGCAGAACGTGGAGCCTACTTCTTGACTGATAATATTTCACTTTGCCCGAATGAAAAACAGAAATGGAGCATCATTGCCAATGTTAATCAAACTATAGATGATATTATTGAACTAAAGCACGATTTAAAACAAACTAAAAATTTAAGTGAAATAATTGATAAATCTATTGAAAACGGAACGCAACGCCTTATTTCACTTGTTGCTGCTTCTGATGGACTACAACTAACTTCAGATAGCGTTAGAAATGCCCGTCATTTTTCTAATACAATGTTTAATATAATGCGAGGTGGTATTTTCGATAATAATTATAATATTGAAAAAGGAGATTTTTCACAATATATCGAAAAAGCTAACTTTAAAGTATTTTTTAAGAAAAAAAATGTTTTAGAATCCTTACCAGATATTTTTGATTTAGACTATTTAAAAAATATTGCTACAAATGATGACGATAAAAATTTCAAGCGTCTGTGTTTAGAGTATTTACCTTTAAAGTTTAGCCGTCGTCACGGAGACCCAAGTCGTCCATGGAATAAGTTTTCAATCAATACGCGAAGTGAAGTTGATGGTTCAAAAATTTTAGATTATCAAGGAAATTGGCGTGATATTTTTCAAAATTGGGAAGCATTGGTTTATTCTTATCCGGAGTTTATAGAAGGAATGATTCATAAATTTCTAAATGCTACTACTTTTGATGGATACAACCCTTACAGGGTCACTAAAGAGGGTTTTGATTGGGAGGTCATTGAACCTGAAAATCCTTGGTCTTACATTGGATATTGGGGTGATCATCAAATTATTTATTTATTGAAGTTTTTGGAGTTTATTGAAAAATATTATCCTGGTAAATTAGAAAGTTACTTTTCTAAAGATTTATTTGTTTACGCAAATGTACCCTATAAAATTAAATCTTATGAGGAAATTTTAAAGGACCCTAAGAATACAATTGAATTTGACTATAAAGCAGAAGAAAAAATTCAAAATAAACGAGACGAAATTGGAGTTGATGGAGCTCTTTTAAGAGAAACCCATGTTTTTATTTATAAAGTAAACTTCATAGAAAAAATTCTTGCTACAGTTTTAGCAAAAATCTCTAATTTTATTCCTGAGGGTGGAATATGGATGAATACCCAACGCCCAGAATGGAATGACGCAAACAATGCTTTAGTTGGAAATGGTGTATCAATGGTTACTCTTTATTATCTCCGGCGGTTTTTAAAATTTTTTGAAGGTGTTTTGATTAAGTCCTCTACAACTGATGTCGCTATTTCTTCAGAACTTTTAATATTCTTTAATTCTATTAAAATTGTATTTGACAATCACAAGACCCTCTTGAAAGGTTCAATTTCAAACATAGATCGTAAGCTGATTTTAGATGGTTTGGGAAATGCAGGTAGTATTTACAGACAAACAATATATCAAAATAGTTTTTCTGGTGAGAAGAATGTAATTTATATTGATGAAATTAATTCATTTATAAAAATTACTTTAGATTTTCTCGAACATTCTATTGATGCGAATAAGCGAACTGATAAACTTTATCATGCTTATAATCTGATGACAGTTGAAGCTAATAACTCTATTTCTATATCAAATTTACCAGAAATGCTTGAAGGTCAAGTAGCCGTACTAAGCTCTGGGTACTTATCAACTGAAGTAGCTTTACAAGTTTTGGATGGCCTAAAATCAAGTGCTTTATTTAGATCAGACCAGTACAGCTATATTCTATATCCAGATAAAATACTTCCGAGGTTTATTAATAAAAATAATATAACAGAAGCTCAAATTAAATCTTCGGATTTACTAAGATTATTGCTAAAGGATGGTAATAAGCAAATTATTACAAAAGATATTAATGGGGATTATCATTTTAATGGAAATTTCAATAATGTAGACCATTTAAAAAAATCATTGACAAATCTATCGTCTAAATATAATCATCTTGTTGAGAAAGATGCTGAGAAGATATACAATATTTTTGAATCAATTTTTAATCATAAATCCTTTACTGGTCGTTCAGGAACTTTCTTTGGGTATGAGGGCTTAGGCTCTATTTATTGGCATATGGTGTCTAAACTGTTGTTAGCTACTTGTGAAGTAACTCATAAAGCAATCGAGGAACAATCTGACCAATCTAAAATAGGTAGACTTTATGAACACTATTTTGAAATAAATGAAGGTATTGGAGCACATAAATCACCTGAACTTTACGGCGCGTTTCCAACAGATCCCTATTCCCATACTCCTAGTGGAAAAGGAGCTCAACAACCAGGGATGACCGGACAAGTCAAGGAAGATATTTTAAGTAGATTTGGTGAACTGGGATTCTACGTAAAGGATGGATGCCTTACGTTTTCACCAGTAGTTTTAGCTCCCTCAGAATTTTTATTAGAACCAAAAATTTTTGAATATTACGACGTCCAGCATCAAAAGCATAGCATTTCTCTGGAAAAAGATAGTCTTGCGTTTACTATATGCCAAGTTCCGATTATATATAAAATAAATTTAACAACCGCTATATCCGTAGAATTTTCTAATGGTAAATCCAAACAATTTAAAGGTAATCGTTTGGATGAAAATATAACGCAAGACATTTTAAAAAGATCTTCTAGGGTCAAACAAGTAACAGTATATGTTATCAAATAAAATCCAAAATTCAATCTATTGAAAATTATTGGTTTAATATCAACATTCTTCTTTGTAAGCTATCTTTATATTTTCTCACCAAAAATAGACGTAGTTAAGGTTTCTGGTGACAAAATACTAGTGAATAATAAAACATATTTTATAAAAGGTATTTGTTATCACCCTGTTCCAAAGGGATCTACAAAGCGCAGTTTTAATAGCTTAAATCAAGACTTAGTTTTAATGAAGGAAGCTGGAGTTAATACCATTCGTTTGTACGAACCAATTGATGATATTGAAGTTTTAAATAAAATTCAAGCTAATGGAATGAGAGTAATTATAAGTTTTGGTTATAATCAAAATGGATTATATGATATAAAATCAGGTACATTTATAAATTATATTAAGAAATATAAATTTCACAAAGCAATCTTATTATGGGAATTAGGAAATGAGTATAATTACCATCCTGAATGGTTTGAAAATGATATCCAAAATTGGTATGATGCTTTAAGTTATGCTACAGACTTAATTCACAAAGTAGATAAAAACCATCCAGTGTCAACCGCTCATGGTGATTTACCAAATAAACAAGCTCTTTCATCTAACCCTAATCTTGATATTTGGGGGTTAAACGTATATCGCTGGGATAAGCCACAATCTATTTTTGAGCAATGGAAAAATTTAAGTACTAAGCCTATTTATCTTTCTGAAACAGGAGCAGATAGTTACATGAAAATTAGCAAGTCAGGATTTAAACAAGGCGAAAATCAAAAGGCTCAAGCCACTGCTAACGCTAAAATTATTGACGCTGTTTTTAATTACAGTAATATGGTTTCTGGGCTTTTTATTTTTTCTTTTACTGATGGGTTATGGAAAGCAGGAAATCCAGATTTGCAAGACGTCGGAGGTTGGGCACCCAATAGTAGCGGTGTTCCATATGATGGTGCACCAAATGAAGAATTTTGGGGAATTGTAGATATTGATAGAAATAAAAAGCAAACATTTGATATTATTAAAGAAAAGTATAACTCGTTTAATCCATCAAATAAAAATATTGGGAATGATTAATTTAAAATGGACTATTTTTTTAATATCAGTTATGTTATTAAATCTCTTGCTTTATAATTGTCAAACTCCTGAACTTACAATTAAAATTTATGAGACTTCTGAAAGTGGTAACAAGTTGACTCTTATTAATGAATCTAGCCCATCACAATCACCTTCGATTATTAGTATAAATTTTGATAAAAAATTTCAAACTATTTCTGGTTTTGGAGGTGCATTTACGGAGGCTTCTGCACATCTTCTTAACCAATTAAGTCCTTCTAAAAGAACCGAAATTTTGAATGCTTATTTTAGTGTTGAAGGCGCAGCCTATTCTATGGCTAGAACCCATATGAATTCCTGTGACTTTTCATTAGATCACTACTCTTATTCCCCTGTATATGGTGATAAAAATCTGGACCATTTTTCCATTGATGAAGATCGTACAGATTTGATTCCCATGATAAAAGATGCCTTAAAAATTTCTAAGGAGGGCTTTAAGCTCTTTGCATCTCCTTGGACAGCACCACCTTGGATGAAAGATAACAATGCATGGGTTGGAGGGAAATTACTTCCAGAATACTATGACACTTGGGCTTTATTTTTCTCCAAGTATGTAGATGCTTATAAAGACGAGGGAATTGATATTTGGGGTTTTACTGTTGAAAACGAACCAATGGGCAATGGAAACAACTGGGAAAGTATGCATTTCACACCTGAGGAAATGACTGACTTTGTTCAAAACTATCTGGGACCTAAATTAGAAGGGGATGGTAAAGGAGATCTTGTAATTCTTGGATACGATCAAAATCGAGCAGATATAAAAGAATGGGTAGATGTGATGTACAGAGATATAGACAGCTCTAAATATTTTGATGGTACAGCAATACACTGGTATGAGAGCACCTACAACTACTTTCCCGAGGATCTACAATACGCACATCAAAAAGCCCCTAATAAATATTTGATTCAAACTGAAGCCTGCGTAGATTCAGAAGTACCGGTTTGGAAAGACGATGCATGGTACTGGAAAAAAGAAGCCACCGATTGGGGATATGATTGGCGTGAAGCTTCCAAAAAATATTTACATCCTAAATATGCCCCAGCCAATCGCTATGCAAGAGACATTATTGGATGCCTTAACAACTGGGTAGATGGTTGGGTAGATTGGAATATGGTTTTGAACCGCCAAGGCGGCCCAAATTGGTTTAAAAATTGGTGCATAGCTCCCATTATTGTAGATCCAGATTTAGATGAAGTATATTACACACCATTGTATTATATTATGATGCATTTTAGTAAATTTATAAGGCCACAAGCGGATGTAATAGCTGCGGATTCAACAGATAAAGATTTAATGGTCACTGCAGCGCATAACCCTGATGGCTCTACCGCAGTGGTAGTTTTCAATGAAGGTTTCACAAGAAAAACCTATCAATTAAAAGGATTAAAATTAGAAAAGACCGTCAGTATCAGTCCGCAAGCCATTCAAACAATTTTAATTACCAACTAAATTAATAAATTATGCAAACAACAAATACAACAGTCAATAAGGTATCAATGACCCAAAAAATTGCTTTTGGATTTGGAATGTTGGCCAACCAAATGTTTCCTGCGATCTTAGGAATCTTTATGGTTGTTCTAATTGAAGATTTGGGGTTTTCTGGCTGGATGTGGTCTTTAATTTTTTTGTGGCCTAGGATTTTTGATGCTTTCCTTGATCCTATCATGGGTTTTATTTCTGATAATACTAAGTCCAAATGGGGAAGACGTAGACAATATGTTTTTATTGGTGGAATTCTTATGGGACTTGCATATATATATATGTGGCAGCTTTATAAGTCTGATGGTGTAGAATATAACTTTTGGTATTTCTTTTTATGGTCTCTAGTATTTTATTTGGGGTTGACTATTTTTAGCGTTCCTTATGTTGCTATGGGTTATGAAATGAGTGATGATTTTCACGAGAGAACAAATATTATGGCTATCTCGCAGTGGATTGGTCAATGGGCTTGGGTTATTGCACCTTTATTTTGGATAATAATGTATGATCAAGATTGGTTTCCCTCTGCGGATGTTGCTGTAAGAGAATTGGCTATCTGGGTTGCTATTCCTTGTACGCTTTTCGCTCTAGTACCTGCCTTATTTATTAAAAGTAAATCTACGTTAAACGAGGACTATGAGCCTCTAAACTTGCCGAATGTTGGAAATAGCCTAATAAAAATATTTGAAAGCTTTATTGAAGCATTTAAAATTAAAGAATTTAGAAAATTATGTGGTGCAACTTTTTTAATATTCAACGCTTTCAACACAGTAGCAGCATTGACATTTTTTGTAATTGTTTATAAATTATTTGATGGAGATGCCGGTTCATCTGGTATTTGGGTTTCTATGTTTGGGTGTTTGGGTGCTTTAGGCACGACATTTATTGTAATTCCAGCAGTTGCTTGGATGTCTAAAAAATTTGGTAAGAAAAAGGCTTTTATGTTAGCACAAGCAATCTCACTTGTTGGCTATATAATGCTTTATTTTTTATTCATACCCGGTAAACCATTTCTATATATCATTGCTTTACCCTTCTTTTCTTTTGGAATAGGCAGCTTATTTACAATAATGATGTCAATGACTGCAGATGTAATTGATATTGATGAATTAAACACTGGAAAACGAAGGGAAGGAATTTTTGGTGCCATTTATTGGTGGATGGTAAAAGTAGGCTTTGCTATTGCAGGTGCTCTCAGTGGTGCTATTATTACATTCGTTGGTTTTAATCCTGACCTTTCTACTCTAGATCAACAAGGGGCTGTAGATGGGTTGCATGCTTTTTTCTGTTTTTTCCCAATGGGAGGAACAATTCTAGCAATGTTTATCATGCGTAACTATAGCATCAATGAAGATAAAGCTAAAGAGACAAAAGCTGCATTGGCAGAAAAAAGAAAATAATTAAGGAATGTGCAATTTAGTTTCTTAAATTTTGCTACCATAACCCATGCGGAAGCTACCATACTATTTAAATCTCGCTTGGTACTCCAACCCAATATTTGTATTGACAGATTATTACATCCGTATATAACTGCTACATCACTATTTACAAAAGGCTTGTAATTTCATAATTCAAACTAAGGCTGTTAACTTTATCAAAATCTTTGATGACTTCAAGAACTGAATATCCATGTCCAGTTCCTAAGTTGTAAATTCCATATAAATTATAAATCCAGCCATTACAAATATAAAATAACCAAAAAGTTTCCTGAGTTTTGAGTTACCAAAATAATTTCCTAGGTAGTTACCGATAAAAACCCCAAAAAGGGCAAAGAATGTGAAAGGCAAAAGGAAAGACCAATCAATTGGCATTAATAAAGAATCACCAAGAAAAAAACCTATTAGTGACTTCAAGGTCACAATTACTAATGAAGTTCCAATTGCAGTCTTAATATTAATTTTGGTTAAAAAAATTAAAGCAGGAATAATTAAAAAACCCCCACCAGCACCAACAAAACCTGTAACCCCACCAATTATAATCCCTTCGACTATTATCAAAAGATAGTTGTAACCCAATCTTTTCGATGACTTTCTTGGAACATTATATTTTGGCACTTTTAACATACTATATGCAGCTGGTAACATAATAATTGCAAAAAGTCCTAAAACACCCATTCGTCTTGTAATAGACATATCTCCAATCTGAAATAATAGATCTGGTAAAACAGGAATTAAAAATGATCTAACAGCAGTAACACTTAAAATCGCAGGAAGCCCAAAAATAAATACTATTTCAAAATTTATATTTCCTTTTTGGAATTGTTTTAAACTTCCTAAAAGGGCACTGAAACCTACTACAAATAAGGAATAGCCCGTTGCTAATTTTTCATCAATTAAAAATAAATATGTAAAAACAGGAACAGCCAAAATCGAGCCTCCAGCTCCAATAAGTCCAAGTATAATTCCAATTAGTACAGCAAAAAAATAACCAATAGGTTCAATCAAAATAAAAAATATTGTTCAGGAAGGATTTAAACTATTATAAACTTGTATAATCTTTTTACAAATTAACAAAATTTGGTCTTAACATACTTTAACTTTTCTCAAAACTATTTTTTGTAACTTTAAAAAAATTTTTACTCTTAACTAATACATTTACAGTTAATTATGAAAAATATATTAACACTTGAAACACTTTATAGCTATTTGTTGTCTGAAAAAGTGAAGCTTAAAATTGAAAAAACAATTTTGGGTATTGGAATGATTAGTTTCGTGATACACCTAATTCTCATATACTTAAAGCGATATGGCCTGATTAATATTTTTGAAGGCTCCAATTTTTTTGATAGCCCAATTGCTGCGATCTATACTCCTTTTTCTTTCATATTAATATATGAAGTTTATTTGTTGATTTTTTATTTACCCAGGTCAATAACTACTTACATAACAAAACAATATGAAATTATTACACTTATTGTCATACGGCGTATTTTTAAAGACTTATCAAACTTAGAATTTTCTTCCAATTGGTTTGAAATCAAAAATGATATGTATTTTACCTACGATATTTTAACAGCTTTAGTTCTGTTTTTTATGATTTATTTATTTACATATTTAAAAGAAAACCTTGAAAAAACGTCAGTTAATACCTCATTAAATGATTCAGATGTACAACAATTTATTAAGATAAAAAAGATAATGGCTTCACTACTGATTCCAATTTTTTTATTTATTGGAATATTTACTTTTGGTGGATGGTTAACAACAGCAATACCTTCAAATATTAGCCTAGCTTTAAAAGACGTAAATAACCTATTTTTTGACGAATTTTTTGCTGTTTTAATAATTGTAGATGTTTTACTTTTATTAGTTTCTTTCTTCTACACAGATTTATTTCACAAAGTAATTCGTAATTCAGGTTTTATTATTTCTACAATACTAATTCGTATGTCTTTTACAGTTGATGGTGTACTAAATAATATTTTGATTCTTGGTTCTGTTATTTTTGGACTTGGTATCTTATGGATTCATAATAAGTTTTCGAGAATTAATGTTTAAAATAAAAAATCCAAACTAAGTTTGGATTTTTATTATGTTGAAATTAAAAGACTCTACTATTTACGTCCTTTTTTTTTCAATTTAGAACGCCTTTTATCAAGAGTCTTCTTTTTTTTCAACGATTTGCCCCACAGTACATATTGTTTTTCTGACAAAATATTTTTAACCCTTTTTTTCATAGCAATTTCTTCATTGAGCTTATCCAGTTCGATTTGGTAAATCTCATTTTTACTGGGACGTTCCTTGGGCTTATTTTCCATACGCTCTTTCATTTTATTTGTTTTTTCTAAAATAAGTGCATATATCTGGTCTTCTTGTATTTGATTTAAATCTAAATCTAGGGTCATTTTTTTAGCCCAAAGCTTTGCTGCTTGCTCAGGATTTAACTTCTTTATTTCCTGCATTCGATGGTTAGGTTGCTTTCCACGTTCTGGCTTCATACCT